>Ga0209640_10000770_pt1 | contig 25621 bp, 24 predicted proteins | sample RifCSP10_1_FD_184018 | JGI IMG/M metagenome (GOLD analysis project Ga0209640, IMG submission 184018) | Soil microbial communities from Rifle, Colorado - Rifle CSP2_sed 10_1 (SPAdes) (version 2) | ecosystem: Environmental > Terrestrial > Deep subsurface > Rock core/Sediment | place: Rifle... | reverse complement strand
CATCAGGTTGTAGATGTCGATCCCAACCTGGGCGCGCCTCCCGCCGAACCGGAGAAACTTCGCAACCCGGAAGTCGATGTTGTTGCGTCGATCGGCAAACACCGTGTACGGCGTGATCAGGTTCACCGTCGCAACGGCGGCACCCGTGAGAGGCCGGCCGACCGGCTGCGGTCCGGCGGCGATCCACGCGTTGTCCGCGACGAAGTTCGCCTCCAGGTACTCCCCGGGAACGCTCATCCACGTCGCGGCCACCTGGACGTCCACCCGCGGGATCGTATATGTGGCGAGGCCACGGAAGTCGGTCCTGTAGGGTTCGGCGTAGCGGCAGTGGGGGTTCGTCACTGACAGCGAGCCGCGGGCCGTTGTCACCTGGACGTTCGCCGTGACCGAGCTGTTCGGCTGGCCTGTGGGACGCGCCCCGAGCTCCGGCAGCTTCGCCCGCACCGCGCAGCCGTCGGCAAGCCTGCGCCCGGTGCCTGCCCCGCCTTGCACCGTCAGCCCCCATGGCAGCCGCGCCACCACGGAGTAATCGAAGCCCTGCCAGTTCTCAGTCTGCTCACCGAAGTTCTTCGAGGACTGCGCGAACTCGTCCACCTGCCCGACCTTGGCGGGTACGAGATTGTAGAGGCCGTCGACTGTGTACCCGCCGCCGCCGGGCAGCCGCGGATCGCTCGGCGCCCGGATGCCGAACGGCGTGTAGTCCCCGAAGCTGGTTGCCAGGTTGTCCACGACGTACCAGTTGCCCCACCAGTTGCGATGGAACCCGGCGGTCACCGACACGCGAGGCACGACTTCCTGCTGGACCGACAGGCCGAGGCTCCAGCTGTGGGGCCGGGTGCCCCAGCCGCCGACGTAGTCGGGGTCGAAGCTGCGGGTGAACACCTGGCGCCCCAGGTTCTGGTTGTCCATCCGTGCGCATTCACCGTTGGCCGCCGGGTTCATCAGGTCGCAATCCGGCACGTAGTTCCGATTCGAATCGGTCCACCCACGCGTCGTCCGGGTGACCGTGCGGATCAACGGGTTCATGTCCAGATCGTTGTTGGTGGCCGTGATGGCTTCCATGTACTTGCCCACGTTGAACCGGACCGCCGTCTTCCCGGTCCCGAACAGGTCGTACGCGACGCCGAGGCGTGGGGAGATGTCCTTCCACTCGTACCCGGGAGTCGACCGGCTCGGATAGAAGATCTCCTCCGGGGCGAACGGATAGCCGGGGCCGCCGACGCGCGAATCGGGATAGGTGGATTTCAGGGAGTCGTACCGGAGACCGCCCTGCAGCGTCAGCCGGTCGAACGTCCACTGGTCCTGCGCGTAGAAGTTGGTCGGCACGAGATTGCGGACGTACTTGATGTGGCCCCCCACAATGGAGGTTTGCGTCAGCTGGTTCGGCACGCCGTCTCTCATCCGGATCTGCGTGATCTGGTTCGGGTAGTTGTAGGTCTGGGACGGATTGCCGAACCCGCCCTGGTACCCGAACTTCAGGCTGTGCGCGCCGGTGACATACGTCAGCGACGCCCGCAGGCTCGCCAGGTTCCCGATCAACGAATGCGCGAATCCCTGCTGCACGGGTGCGGTGGGCGCCCGCGAGAGCAGGTTCGGCACCTCGCCGCCCTGCTCCAATACCTGGATCATCCCTGGAACGTCGGTGCCGTCGTTCCGTTTCGTGAAGCGGTACCGGGCCTGATACATCCCCCAGCCTGCCTCGGCCAGCAACCGGCCCGAGATTGGGGACGACCACGAGGCGTGCGGTTGCCGGGACGGGATGTAGTACGACCGCGCCGTTGCTTCCGGCGTCGTCAACGGGGCCGTCCCGGTGCCGCCCCCCTCGCCGTAGTTCGAATCGAGATACTGCTCGGCCCAGTGCATGTTGAACTTGTTTCGCGGTGTCGCCTGCCACGTCAGCCGGAAGGTCGCCTGGCGCTCCACCCGGTTGGTAAATGCCGGCTTCGATCGGTCGAAGTCGACGGTCCACTTCGTCGGGTCGCCTGCGTTCTTGTTCCAGAACATGCCCGGCACCGTGTTCTTCCCTCCGGTCTGCCGGAAGGCCGAATAGAACCACAGCCTGTCCTGCACGATCCGGCCGCCGTACATCGGATTGACGTCGTACACCGAGATGAGCTCGGCAGGCGACCGCAGGCCCTTGTCCTTGAGTCTCTGGGTGTAGTTGCTGCCTTGCAGCGAGTCGTTCGCGCCGCTGAAATTGAACTGGCCGCTGAAGGTGTTCGCGCCCTCGCGCGGGATGACGTTGATGAGGACGCCGCCTGTTTCGGCATCGGCGAGCCCGCCCGACGTCGTGATGACCACTTCTTGCGCCGCTGCCACCTGCGGCATGTTGCCGCCGCCGCCGGGTCCGCCGGCCCACCCCATATTGGTGCCATCGGCATAGATCCGCGAGTCAGCGGGGCGCCCGCCGTGGATGTACGCGGCCCCCCCCTGCATCGTCCCCCCGATGTTGCCGGAATCCGTGTTCGAATTCCCGATGACGCCCACGCCGCCTACCGCCGCCATACCGGGAATCAGGTTCTGGAGGCCGTTGACGTTCCGGGAGGAGGGAATCGCGGAAATGACGTCACTGCTGATGATCTGCTGCGTCCGCGCGCTCTGCACGTCGACGATCGGGCTCTCGCCCGTCACCGTGATCGTTTCCTCGATCGTGCCGACTCTCAGGTCGGTGTTCACAGTCGCCACGAAGCTCCCCGACAGCTCGATGCCTTCGCGTCTCACGGTGCTGAAACCGGGCAGCTCGAACGTCACGGAATAGACGCCCGGCCGAAGATCGACGATGCGGTACTGGCCGGTGTCGTCGGTGACGACCGACCGCACCTTTTCAATCAGAACGGGGCTGGCGGCTTCCACCGTCACGCCCGGCAGGACGCCGCCCGAGGCGTCCCTGACGACGCCGGTGATAGCCGCCTGGGCATAGGCCGTTGACGGCAAGAGCACGCACACCAACGCGACCAGGAAGGGCGCCGAGGTTCGCTGGATCCGGTTCCGCATCGCTGTCCTCCTCACCTGTGCCTCCAAGTGGACCTTCTAAGTCGCGCAGGCTAGTCCTGCCGCTCAAGCATGTCAAGCCGAATCTTCACACGTTCAAAACTGAACTGCTGCGTTTAGAGCCACTTACGGCCATCGGCGGGGTGCGGACCCCGCACGGTCAATTCGCGTGCGCTTTGTACCAGACGATGAAATCGAGGATGTTCTCGTTGGCGGCGCGGGCGCGCGCGTAGAGGGTCGTCGTGGTGTCGACCGGGCGAAGTGTGACCGACGTCAGATTCGGCGCTGAGAAGTTCGCCAGCAGAAACGCGCCGGGCTTCAGCATGGCCTCGACGTTCGACATCGCCAGCGCCTGCTCGAGCAGGTCGTAGTAGATGAACACGTTCGTGGCAATCACGAGATCGAACGCTTCCCCGTCGAGGCGCTCCGTCACGATGTTCACATTCAGCACCGACATCCGCCGAACGGCAGCCGGCCTCGCACGGACGGCTCGCAGCTGGGCCACGTCAGCAATCGCCTTCGAAGCCGGCGCCTCGACGGGCGCGCCAATCTGATTGCCGAACGTCTGCCAGTACGTGTGCACCTCGGGGAGCCATGGCGTGCTCCTGGGGAGCGGCAGGTTCAGCGTGTAGCCGATGTCTTTTACGGCGCGCGCTCGAGCCTGTGTCACGTGATCGATGATGCGTGGGCTGATGTCGAGGAGCACGATGTCCGGATCGCCCGGCGAGGGCCCGAGCCCCAGCCGCTTGAGCGAATCAAGCACGGCAAAAGGCTGCAGCGTCTGTTGAGGATACATGTCGAAACCGACGTCCTTGTCCGCGAAGTCGAGTCCGGGACCGACGATGGCCACGCGTCGCACGGCGCCGGGCTCGAGCAGCCCACGCGCTTTCATCGCCGCCAGCGCCTGCTCGACCGAATAGTTGGTCACCAGCGACGTGTCGAGCGACAGGCCGCGCATGCGGAACAGCCTTGACCGTTGGACGAACTCGGTGCCGGGGTCGCCGCCGCTGGTCGCGCCAAGCTCCTGATCGATCTGGTCCTGTTCGGTTGCCACGCGGATGACCGCCGCGAGCAGATACTTTCGTGCCGCGTCCCGGTCCGCAACGGTCGCGAAGCGAAGCCCTCTTCGCTGAAGAAGCGCGCGGGCGAACAGCCGGCGCTCGTCATTGCCCGGGGCCGCCAGCGCCGCCAGAAGATCGTCGAGGCGGGCCGAGATCAGGTCAATGGTCCGGCGCAACACCAGGTCTCGATCCGCCGCCGCACCCGATTCAACGGCGCCGAGCACCGCGCGTGGTCTCGACGTGAACGAGGTGCCGAACAGCATCCAGTTGACGATGGTGTCTTCGTCGCCCTGCTCGAGCCGCGCGCGGACCTGTTGATCGTGGCGCTCGATCCAGCCCGGCCATGCGGTGTCCATCTGCGCCGGGGTCAGCTGGTTGAGCTCGGGCGGAAGCTGGCCCCCCAGCTCGGTCAGAATCGGCCGGGCTTCGCTGAAACGAACGAATCGGGCCGGAGCGACGGCGACCGCCGCGCCTGTCGTGATAAGCAGCAGGACGCCGACAATCCGAGCGTGAGCGTGTGGAATGAGCAAGATCCTACGCTTCGTTCCCGGCGGTCACAAGTTTGTGGGCGTTAGAATGGTCAACGCCCTTGGCCTTCCCAACCAATTCGGTCGAAACCGCGCGCCTGGTGCTACGCGTGCCGGAGCTGGCGGATGCGGAGGCCCTCATGGGCATCTTGTGGGATCCGGAGGTCGTGGAGCAGAAGCAGGTCACGCTCCGCGAACCGCCGGGCGGCCTCGACCTGGCGTTGAAGAACACCAACGCCATGCTCCGCCAGTGGGAGCTGCGCGGATACGGTCAGTGGTCTGTCATCGAGAAGGCGACGGGACACGTGATCGGCTGTGTCGGTTTTTACCATCCGCAGCGGCCATGGCCGGGTGTGGATCTCGGCTGGGCTGTTGCCCGCTCCCGATGGGGCCGCGGCTTTGCGACTGAGGCGGCGGCCGCCGCGCTTGGATGGGCCTGGGCATCCACTCAGATCGACCGGATCGTCAGCCTCATTGCCCCCGATGATCGTCGCTCCATTCGGATTGCCACGAAGATCGGTGAACGTTTCGAGCGTGCCGGCATGGACCCCGTGCATGGCGAACCCGTGCATGTCTACGCGATCGCCCGCACCTGACCCTTTCGCGGAGGCGGACTACTGCACCGGCACAAACTTCTGGATCCGTTTGCCGGTCTCAACCTCGCCCGTGTAGATGTTCCCCTTTGAGTCGGCGGCGATGGCATCGATGAAGTGGAACATCCCGGCCATGCGCCCGTTGTCCCCGATTGAGCCCACGGTCATGCCGGACTTCCGGTTGACGATCCAGATCTTGTTGTTCGCGCCGTCGGCCACGAAGACGAAGCTCTGCTGCGGATCCGCGGAGAAGGCCAGGTTGAACACCGTGCCGCACGGCCCGAACTTGTCGCTGCCTGGTCCGCCGCACTCCATCCCGCGGGCCGGCGTCGATGTGTGAATCCAGAACTGTGTGACGAATGTGCCCTGCTTCGTGAAGACCTGCACTCGGTCGTTCCCGCGATCGCAGACGTACACGAGTCCATCATTCGAGAGATGGATGCAGTGAAGCACGCTGAACTCCTTGATGTCGGGCGGAGGACCTGACGTGTCGTACGGCGGCACGCGCTCGTTCGGGATCTCGCTCAGCGGCACGCCCTTTCCGCCCCAGCCGCGCTTGAACGCGCCCGTCTCCATGTCGAACACGAGGATCCGCTTGTTGATGAACTCCGTGTCGGCGACGTACAGCTCACGGGCGTCCTCGTCGAAGTCGAATCCGGCCACGCCGCTGATCAGGACGTCGGTCTGCTGGTTGTTCTCGACAAGCGGCGGCGGTGTCTGCCCGGGCGGCACGGGAGGCGGCCGATGGCCGAAGTCCTTGAGGAGCTTGCCGTCACGCGTGAACTTCAGGATGCTGTCGCCTCGCCCGGTTCCAGAGACCCAGACGTTCCCGTCCCGATCCACGTTGACGGTTTGCTCTCCGGGCCAGTTCGGCACGTACCCCGGACCGCCCCAGCCCTGGAGCAGGTTGCCCTCGGTATCGAACTCGAGGATGGATGGCCCTGCGATGCAGCAATCGGTGCGCGGCGGGTTCGTCGACGCGCCGTTCTCGTCCGGTCTGATCCCGCGCGAGCGATTGAACACCCACACGTGATCGTTGCGGTCGACGGCGAGCGTCGGGACCTGCTGCATGATCCACTTGTTCGGCAGCGGCTTCGGCCAGAACGGGTCCACCCGGTACGTCGGTGGTGCCTGCGCCCGGGATAATGGGCCCGCCAGCAGCATCCACGCGGCACACAGGACGATCGTCACCGCACGCACTGTCGCGTTTGTTGTCTGCTGCAGCATCGAGTGACCTCACTTGGGGTTGGGATTGTAATTGATAAACGCGGCGAAAGGGCCAACTGGCATCCGGCACGCTGAAGGCCTTCGAAATGATGGCCGAAAAAAAGATCGTGGGTCTCGAGGCCGAGTCATGATCGGGCAGACGTTTTCGCACTATCGGATCGTCGCCGCGCTCGGCAGCGGCGGCATGGGCGTGGTGTACACGGCGGAAGATCTAAAGCTGAAGCGCCTGGTCGCGCTGAAGTTCCTCCCGCCCAACCTCCTGGCGGATCGCGAAGCGCGCCTGCGGTTCGAGCGCGAGGCCCGCACCGCCTCGAGTCTCAACCATCCGGGCATTTGCACCATCTATGAGATCGACGAGAGCGGAGGGCAGCCGTTCATCGCGATGGAGCTGCTCGAGGGTGAAGGGCTCGACCGGCGGATCGCCGGCAGGCCGCTGGACATTGCCACGCTGCTGAACGTCGCCACGCAGATCGCCCACGCGCTCGACGCCGCCCATGCCGAAGGCATCGTCCACCGCGATATCAAGCCTGCGAACATCTTCGTCACCACGCGCGGCCAGATCAAGGTGCTCGACTTCGGCCTCGCCAAGCTGGCCGTGCGCCAGCCGGGCGGTTCGAACGCCGTCACCGAAACCTTCGTCGACCAATTTCACACCGCGAGAGGCACGACGCTCGGCACCGTGAGCTATATGTCGCCGGAGCAGGCCCGCGGTGAGCCGCTCGACCATCGCACGGATCTGTTTTCGTTCGGCGTCGTGCTGTACGAGGATCAAGTTCCCGACGGCAAAACGCTAGCGTTTGGCGTACTTCGTCAATCCTGAACCCGCAATCGGACGAGACGTCGGCCCCTCGGCCGCGTAAACATTGCCATCGCGATCGACGGCGACGCCTTCTCCGGCGGCCCCGAACGGCCGGTCCGCAACGGGGTGTGGCGGAATGAACGCCGTCACCTTGTCTGCGTTCGCATTCCCGATGCGAATGCCCGTCGTCCACCCCGGGTGGTTCATCGCGTTCGTTTCCGAATCGATCGCATACAGCATGTCATCCGGAGTGATGAAGAGACCACTGACGCGGCTGAACTGCGCGTAGGCGGCGATGAACCGGCCATCCTGATCGAAGATCTGAATCCGATGGTTGCCGCGGTCAGCCACGAACAATCGTCCGCGCGAGTCGAACGCCAGCGCGTGCGGTGTGCGGAACTCGCCGGGCGCGGTGCCAATCCGCCCCCACTGCTTGATGAACTTGCCCTCCTTCGTGAACTTCATGATGCGGCCGGTTGCCCCGGCAGGCGGGTTCCCGGTTTGGCCGCTGTGGCCATCCGAGACGAAGATGTCGCCGTTCGGGGCGGTGATGACGTCGCACGGCTCGTTGAAGGTGTCGGGACCGTCGCCCGCCACGCCCGCGCGTCCAAGCGTCATCAGGACTTCGCCCCTCCGACTGAACTTGATTACCTGATGGCCTTTGGTTCGTTCTTTGTTTCCTTGTGAGTCGGTGACCCACACGTTGCCGTCGCGGTCCACATGCAGGCCGTGCGGCAGAACGAACAGCCCCGCGCCGAAGCTTGCCAGTGCCTGTCCCGTGATGCGATCGAACTTCATGATGGGGTTGACACTGTTCGTGTCGCACCCGCCCGTCAGCGCGACCGCGCCACATCGATCGTAGGTCCAGACATGACCGTCGGGGCCGATGTCGAGGCCTGCCGACGACCCCCACGTCCGCCCGTCGGGCAGAGGTCCCCACCCTTTGACGACGACCGGATTCGGATTGGGCAGCTTCTGGCTGGCGGGATCGACGATGGTGGACTGGGCCGTGAGTGACGTGGCACAGAGCAGGAACGCCGCAATGATGCGGAGTCCGCGATCGGTGATCAGACGTGACATTGGATCCTCGCTCTCAATTGGTCGTGGGCGCGATGATAGCTCGGTCGCGACCATTGACTATTATGTCCATATTGGACAGAATGGCCGTATGGCACAGGCGTCCGGGAAATCGAAGCCTGCCGCGACGAGCCACACGTTGACGGTGACGGCGACTGAGGCCAAGACGCGCTTTGGCCCGCTGCTGGAAGCCGCGATTCGCGGCGAATCCGTCGTCATCACGAAGCACGACACACCCAAAGCCGTGCTCCTCTCGATGGCGGCATTCGAGGCCCTCGGTGGTTCGCGGCCGCCGGACTTGCACGCGTTGAGCGACGAGTTCGACACGCTGCTGGCCCGGTTGCAGACGCCGGGCCACCGGAGGGCATTGCAGTCCGCCTTTGAGGCGACGCCGAAGGCGCTTGGCCGCCTGGCGGTCGCCAACCAGCGGCGGCGTGGCTAAGGGCACCGGGCCCGCCTGCATCTACGTCCTGGCTGGAACGAATGGCGCTGGCAAGAGCAGCGTCGGCGGTGCGGCGATCCGCGAAAAGGGCGCCGATTACTTCAATCCAGACGAAGCCACACGGCGCATCCGGGCAACCAATCCCGACATTTCTGAACGCGACGCCAACATCGCCGCGTGGCACGCAGGCAAACGCCTGCTCGAAGAGGCCATTGCGCGGCGTCTCGTGTTCGCCTTCGAAACCACACTCGGGGGAGACACGATCACGTCGCTGCTCCGACGGGCGCTGGCGGAGGGTGTCGAGGTTCGCATGTGGTACGTCGGGCTGGCCACTCCCGAACGTCACGTCGCGCGTGTTCGTGCGCGTGTCGCGAGAGGCGGACACGACATTCCCGAGAGCAAGATTCGGGAGCGGTATGAGCGCAGCCGCGTCAATCTGATTCGTCTCCTTCCGCAGTTGACGGAGCTGCGGGTCTTCGACAACAGCGTTGAGGCAGATCCTGCGTCCGGCGCAGCGCCAACGCCCCTTCTCGTGCTTCACATGGTGAAGGGGACTATCGCTGCGACATGCGCTCTGCCACGCGTGCCCGAATGGGCAAAGCCGATCGTCGCCGCTGCGGTGAGTTCCTCCCCTCCGATACGGTGATCTCCGGTTACCTGTTCTCCGGGCGACCGTCCTCGGCGCCGGGCTGTCGCCCTTCGACGCGCATCCGCTCGACGGCAACAAACGTCACCGTGTCCCAGGCGTTGTGGATGCCGACGAAAAGGAGCAGTAATGCCGACCCGGCGACGACGAACAGCGATGGCACCGGCGAGGCCGCGAGTCCGAGAGACACAGTGAGCAGGGCTCCGTACGCGACGAGCGGGAGGCCGGCGTGCCACGCCCAGTCTTCGAGTACTGGACGGTATCGTGTCTGCCGCCGAGCCCGGCGGATCACCACGAACGCGTAGGCCACACCCAACACGCCGCAGACCCGAAGCGCAGGGACCGAGGCGGGCGCTGACCGAAAGGACCATCCGCCGACGCGATTGTATCCGATTCGCCAACACTAAAGACCCGAACGCGGCGCACTTGACATAACCCAACGTTTGGTTTGAAGATGGCTCGTGACGTGGGCCGAGCTCGTTCGCCTGCTCAAGGAGCACGGTTTCGAGGAGCTCCGGACAGGGAAAGGCAGCCACCGGCAATTCTGGAATCCGTCGACCAAGCGCGTGGTGACGATCGCGGTTCATACGAAGAAGGATATTGGGCCAGGCTTGCTCAACCGCATCCTGAAGGATGCCGGGATCACGGAGTCGAAGCACTGAGGCGACTATGACGAGTCACTATCCGGTTGTTCTTGAACACGAGCCGAACGGCACGGTCAGTGCCTATGTTGTCGGGCTTCCCGGTGTGTTCGCTGCTGCCGATACGGAGAAAGCCGCGACGGCTGCCATTCGGAAAGCGTTGGCGGCACATCTCACCGCGCTACGGACGCTCCCGGCCAAGGTCCGGCAGGTGCGAGCCACGCTGCGCGTGGCCCGCATCACCTATACCAAACAGGCCGAGCCTGAAGTCGGCCTGGTGGGCCTCGGAGCACTGCTCGGTCGTCGCCGAAGCGCCAAGAAGACGGCGGCCGCGCGTGCAAACGGACGCAAAGGCGGACGCCCTCGAACTCTTACGAGATGATCTCGCCCGTGGGCGAGCGTCGGCCAGGCTACGCGTACATCGGACGCCCATCCCTGAGCGCCAGCCAGCCGCGCACGACCCGGTAGACGAACCAGACGCCGACGATCGCGAGCGGCAGCCACGCGATCAGAATCCCGATGCCCAGCGTCAGGACGACGAACAGTCCGCAAAGGCCGACCCAGAGCAGGCCATACCAGAACGTGCGAATCTGCCACCGGAAGTGCGACTCCAGCCAGGTGCCGCGCGCCTCGCTCCGCTTCACGTAGTTCAGAATCACGGCGATGATTGACGGCCACCCGGTGAGAAAGGCGCCGATGACCGTCGCGGCGCCCAGGATCCCGGTCAGGAGGCTGAACGCGTGCAGCGCGTAGATCCCCTGCGTCCAGTTGAAGAGGGGACCCGTCGTCGGATTCGCGTTCATCACGTGGCAAATGTACTCCATCAGCTCGTCGCCAGGATTGCTCAGCCTGGCGTTGAAGGTGAAGGCGTCATCGAAGACCGGGGCCGTTGACGTGCTGTGCGGACATACGCGCTCTTGCTGGCCACGCGCGGCCCACGCATAATCGGTGACGTGGCTGAGTCGAGCGAACCGCTCAGTGATGAAGATCTGCTGGCAGCCGCGCGCCAGGGTGACCCGGATGCGCTCGAGGTCCTGATTCTCCGCTATCAGCCGCGCGTCTACCGGTTCGGCGTGACGATGTGCCGCGACATCGAGGACGCCCGTGACGTGGTGCAGGAGACCCTGCTGGCGGCAGTGCGGTCCATCCGCTCGTTTCGCGGCGATGCCTCCGTCTCGACGTGGCTCTACACCATCGCACGCAGCTTCTGTATCAAGAAGCGGCGCCGGCGCAAGTTCGCACCGGCCCGGGAAGAATCGCTGGAGGCGGTCGATGCCGGCCGGCTGGAACAGCTGTCCGACCCCGCCCCTGATCCGGAACAGCACGCGGCGGGGCGAGAGATCGAGGCGACGCTGGCAGCGGCGATCGGGTCGCTCGACGCGGCGCAGCGCGAGGTGCTCGTGTTGCGCGACGTCGAAGGTCTGTCCGCGCCTGAGGTGGCGAGGGTGCTGGGGCTGAACGTTCAGGCCGTGAAGAGCCGTTTGCACCGGGCCCGCCTTGCCGTGCGGCAGCGGGTGGCCCCGGTTCTGGGCATCCCTGGCGTGGCACGTCGGCAGTCGGAGGGATGCCCTGATGTGCTGGTGCTCTTCTCGCGTCACCTCGACGGCGATATTGCCCCGGAGGTATGCAGGGAAATGGAAGCACACCTCGCGCGCTGCAGGCCGTGCCGCGGCGCCTGCGAATCACTCAGGCGCACGCTCGCCCTGTGTCGCGACACCCCGGCGCCGGAGGTTCCAGCTTCAGTCAGACAATCCGTCCGAGACGCCATCCGCGTCTTTCTGGGACAGCAGCCCGCATAGCGCCCCTTCTCCTCACCTTCGAGCCCACCTCGACACGAGCCTCCGCGGGCCCGTCACGCTCGACCTGTCACCGCGAACCTCTCGGGCGCGCGCGGGGCTCCTACCAGGTGAGTTCGGAATCACAGGAGGATGGGCCAATGAGAGTCCGTATGACGTTTTTCATCATGGTGGCGGTTATCGCGCTGCACGCAGCCACGGCGCTCGCGCAGTCGGACATCACGCCCCGTACCGCGATCTCGTTCGTCGGGGGCCTGGGCGCGACGACCCAGACGACGGGCGCGGCGCTCGGGGGTTCGGTGCTGTTCGACCTCAACGACCGCACGTCGCTCGAGGCGGACGGAACGTACCTGGATCGAGGCGCCGGCGCCAGCGCGCTGAGCGCCAGCGGCAGGGTGCTCGTCAACCTCGTGTCGTCCCGCGGGCGAGTTGTACCGTACGTTGCGATGGGGGGAGGCGTGCACCGTGCGTCGTTCGATCTGGCGCGCCCCCAATTTCTCGGGCCGGTCGGCGCGCAGTTCGCCCCTGGCAGCACGGTCTGTCCGGCGCCAGGAACCGGCATCGGGCCAGGCATCGGGGCGGGATTTGGGCCCGGGACCGGGACGTGTCCCGCGACCCCAGCGGGCTATTGGGGCGTGGGGCAGATGAGCAGTTTCTATGGACGGCGGCTGGGGCCGTTGGTCGTTCCAGCCGGCGGCGTATGGGAGACGCGGAGCTTCACGGACCCCGCGCTGAGCGTGGGCGGCGGGCTTCGCTTCAACGTGAACGAGCGTCTGATGGTCCGCCCCGACATGCGCGCGCTCCTGGTGTTCGCCGACGGCGACACGCACACGCTGGCGGTCTTCGGCGTCAACATCGGGTATCGGTTCTGAGGCCCTCGAGAACGTCACCCTCCGGACCGCGCGGAGCAGCGCGGCCGCGGAGGCATCGCCTGAGCCGCGGTGCAGGAAGAGGGTTCAGATGGCAGGGAGGGAGCCGTCCGCACGGCAGTCCGAATCGTTCTGCCCGCGTCCGGCTCTCACAGGCAGGGGACACTGGTACGGCCGCAACGTGGGCACGCTGGCTTGCACGGCGTCCGGCCTCAGCCGGTACATGCGTTGCCCTGTAAGGTTCACAGCACTACGGATCGGAGAATTTCCCCATGCGTCAGACTCGATACCGAAATATTCTGCTCCCTCTGGCAATGCTCTTCAGCACTCTCGGTGTCGCTGCATGCGGCAGTGAATCGACGTCCAGGAACCCGATGGGACCGAGCTCCATGGCCGGCATGGGGTCGAACGGTGGCATGGGCACCATGGCGGGCATGGGCATGTCGGTCGGGAGCGAGTTTGACTACTTGACGGGGATGATTCCCCACCACGACGAGGCGATCGCCGCCGCGAAGGCGCTCCAGCGGGGCACCCATCGACAGGAGATGCGCGCCTTCGCCGGCTCGATCATCGAAACCCAGACAGCCGAAGTCGAACAGATGAAAGCGTGGCTCGCAGCCTGGCATCCGGGCCGCGACACATCGGTCACTTACCAGCCGATGATGCGCGACCTCACCGGACTCAGCGGAGACGCACTCGACCAGGCGTTCCTCGCCGACATGATTCCCCACCACATGATGGCGGTCATGATGTCGCAGCAGTTCCTCATGGCGAATCTCGCCGACCATGGGGAAGTCGTTCCCTTCGCCCGAAACATCAGGGACGTCCAGCACACCGAGATCCAGATGATGGCCGCCTGGCTGCGCGCGTGGTTCGGCAGCTAATTCGCCGGCGGCGCCACCGGATTCACGTGCCCCCCGGCGATTCCGTACTGGTTGTTCTCCTGGCAGATGTACTCCATCAGCTCGTCGCCCGGGTTGCTCAGCCTCGCGTTGAAGGTGAGCGTGAACGGCCTGGCGTACGCCCCCGGGTCATCCACCGTGACCTTCACCTCCATGTGGCCCATGTCGGTGCGCGTGAAGCGCTCGATGGTGTGGAGCTGCTCCGTGTGCGGATGCCCGCGGCGATCGAACCAGAACGTGTCGTTGAAGCCGACGGTATCGACGACGAGCGAGTCGCCTTCGAAGGTGCCGATGGAATGGCCGAACCAGCTCGGATCCAGCTCCGCCGGATGCGTGCGGCCGTCCATGAAGATCTGCCGGAAGCTGTGAATGTTGCCTTCCTCGAGCTTGAAGATGTGCGTCGGCGGCTTGTGCGTGTAGTTCTGCACGAAGCGCCACGGGTACGGCTGTCCGCGGACGACGCCCTGCGGCATGCAGTAGAGATACGGGTCGTCCGGCTCCTTGCGTGAATCGCGCAGCGCCTTGGCGGCCGGAAGGATAGGCACCTCGCCCGGCTTCAGCCCGCCGTCGCGTTCCATGTCGCCGACAGCGGCACCACCCACCCACAGGCCGTCAAGGTCGACTTGCCCATTGGGCAGGTGCGGCGTCGGCCCGCTCGGCGGGGCTGGGCGACGAACGGTCTGGCCGAGCGCGCCCGGGTTCCCGCCACGCTGCGCCAGGAGCGGCAGCGTCGCGGCGCTGACTATCAATAGGACGAGAAACCTTCTCACGAAACCCTCCCGCAACGAATCCCGATAGAACCCGATAGAAGAAGCGAATGGGAATACTGCACAGCCCGTCCGCGAATGTCAACGTCGGTCGGCGTCCTGCATCCCGGCTTCTAACGGGGATCACGCCCGCTGCGCCGGAGGTCGAGCAGCGTTCGCAGGAAGATGTCGATATCCAGCTGCGACCCGAGGTGATACCGCGCGCGCGATCGCTCGGACGGCTCGATCCGGATGGCCAGCGTCCGGTCGCCGCCGGCGGTGAATGCGGCTTCGTCGGTCTCTTCATCGCCGACGTAGATCGCCTGCTGGCACGCGAAGGTCTTCAGGGCCTGCATCAGCGCCACGCCCTTGTTGCCGGCGCTGCGCGGCAGCAGGTTGATCGCCTCCTTGCCCCGAAGGACCGAGACGTCAGGCAGCGCCTGAACGGCCGCCTCGATCCCGGCGAGCGCTCGATCCCGATCGGGTACGCCCCGGAAGTGGAGCGTGAGGGTGTGCCCCTTGTCCTCGATCCGCACGCCGAGCTCCGCCGGGAGGCGTGGGGCCAGCTGCGCCACCCAGGCGCGCGTATCCGCGGGCGCATCGGTCCGCGGGCCGGCCGGCTCGAGGCCGTGGTTGCCGTAGACGTACCACAGCGGCACGCTGCTCAGCATGGTCGTGACATCCGCCAGCGCGCGCCCGGAGATCACGATGGTTGGATAGGCGCTGGCGACGGAGGCGAGCAGCCGGCGCGTCGCCGGCCGCATGTGCGCGTCCTCGGGACGGGCCGCGATCGGCGCCAGCGTCCCGTCGTAATCGAACGCCACGAGGACGTTCGACGAGGCAAAGCCGGCAAGCGTCCGCAGATGGTCCGGGGTGAAGAGCAGTTCGGTCCGGTTCAAACGGCCATGTCCTCCCATCGCCTGACCGAGTAGTGCAGCGGCTTGGTCCAGAGGCTCTCGAGACCCTCGAGAATGTCGGAGGCCCAGCCAAAGACGTTGCGCCCCGCGACGACGCGCCGCATGGCGCGCATCCTCGCCTGACGCTCGGCCGGCGTCATGTCGATCGCGGCCAGCAGCGCGTCCGCAAATCCCTGGATCTCGTACGGGTTGATGATGAGCGCGTCGCGCAGCTCCTGCGCGGCGCCCGCCAGCGCGCTCAGCACGAGCACGCCGTCGTCGTCGTCACGCGCGGCGACGAACTCCTTGGCCACCAGGTTCATGCCGTCGTGGAGCGAGCTGACGATGCAGAAGTGCGCCATGCGGTAGAGCGCCACGAGGCTCGTGATCGTGAGCGGCGTCTTGTAGTAGCAGACCAGCGGCGGCCCGCCCGCCACCGCGTGCCGCCGGTTCAGCGCGGCGACCTGCTCGTCGATCTCCGCTTCGAGCGCGGCGTAGCTGCTCACGGCGGATCGCGAGGGAACGCCGATCTGCACGAACGTCAGGCGTCCCCGGAGCTCGGGACGGCGCGTGACGACCTCGTCCAGCGCCGCAAGCCGCTCCGGGATCCCCTTGGTGTAGTCGAGCCGGTCCACCCCCACGCCGACAATATCGGCACGGAGCGCCAGCATCTCGCGCAGGCGCGCCTGCTCGCGCGGGAGGGCCTCGCTCGCGGCGATCTCCTGGATGCGGTCGTAGTCGACGCCGATGGGCACCGAGACGATCGTCGTGTCGTGGTGCGCGATCCGCACGCGCGAGGTCTCCGGCTCCACCTCGGCGTCGAGCTCCTCCTCGGCCGCCTGCAGAAAGTTCCTCCGGTCGCGCTCGAGTTGAAACGCCAGGAGGTCATTCGCGAGGAGGCCCGCCACAATCTCGCGGCGCCACGGGCAGATGCGGAGCCGGTCCGGGGAGGGCCACGGGATGTGCCAGAAGAGCGCCGTTCGCACCGCCGGCCTTCGCCTCCGCAGCCCGGAGGCCGCAAGCGCCAGGTGATAGTCCTGGATGAACACGGGGGTATCCGCCGAGCGCAACTCCTGGTCGACGGCAGCGGCGAACCGATCGTTGATGTCCTGGTAGGCGACCCAGTCGTCGGCGCGGAACTGGGGGCGGACGTCCACCACATGGCACAGCGGCCACAGGCCTTCGTTGGCGAAGCCGCTGTAGTACGCGGAGAACGCCGGTTCCTCAATCCACAGCCGCCGCAGGGCGTAGGACGGGCGCTCGGGGGGCACCATCACCTTGTCCTCGGCATCCACGACGCGCCGATCGGCGGTCCCCGCGCCATGGGCAATCCAGACGCCGCCGCGCTCGCGCATGAGCGCGTCGAGGGCCACCGCGACCCCGCCGGTGGCCGGCACGGCACGGATGGTGCCGTCCTTCTGTGCCGTATGGAGATAGGGCTCGCGATTGGACAGGACCAGGAGCGGGCGCGGCGCGAGTGCCTGCCGCGCCCCCGCGCGGAGCAGGGCGCGACGGAAGACCAACGGTCCGAGGACCTCGTGGATGGCGATGAGGGCGACCACCAGCGCCTGGAGGTTCATGCCCCACCCGCCGAACTCCCGCGCCACGACGGCGGCGAACCCCAGGGTGATGCCGGCCTGTGACACGAGGCCGGTCCACATGTACTTCCGGCTGTCATCGTCGAGGGCCACGCGCCTGGCGCCCGCGGCCACCCCGGCCCTGATGAGCACGAGCCGGAGCGCCGACACGCCGAACGCGGCGAGCCCGATGGCGCCGAGCGTGTCAATCCGGAGCGAGGCGCCGACGGCGACGAAGAACACCACGAGGACCGGCGGCGCCGCCCGCTGGACCGCGCTCTTGAGCGCGTCGCCCTGGGCGATCGACAGGTTCTCGATCGTCAGCCCCGCCGCCACCGCCGCCAGCAGCGGCTCGAACTGCTGCGTCGTCCCGACCTGGCTGAGCAGCGCGCACGCGGCCAGCACGACGAGCGTCATCTCGCGGCCGATGTACCGCAGGTACAACGCGACGCACGCGCCGACCAGCACGCCGAACGCGATGGCTCCGCCGATCTCCCACGCGAACCGGGCCAGGACATCGACGTTGCCGGCCGTGCCCACGCCGAGCGCGGCGCGCGCGACCTGCATGGTGAGCGAGAACAGGATGAGCGCGGCAATGTCGGCGAGCACGATGACGGCGAGCACGAGCTCGCTGAAGCGGCCCCGTGCCCCCGTTTCCGTCATGACCGCCGCCGTCATGGTGGGAGAGAAGCTGATCACGATGATGGTCACGAGCAGCACCATCGCGATCTTGCCGGCACCCGCGGCGGCCGGGTCGATGGGCAGCCACGGCCACGCCAGCCAGACGGCGGCCGCGGCCCCGGTCATCGCGACCGCGAGGATGATCCCCGTGAGCGTGGCGATGTCGGACAGCCGCCGGCCGAGGCGCTCGAGGTTCAGAGTCAGGCCGGCAATGAGCGCGATGAATGCCGTGGCGATTCCGGAAATCACCTGCAGTTGCGCCGCCATCGTCTGCGTGATGACGTTGCCAAGATACGGGCCGGTCACCAGTCCGAACAGCAGATAGCCGGTGAGGCGGGGAAGATGGACTCGCCGCAGCACATCGCCGGCGATCGAGGCCCCAAGCAGCGTGAAGCCGAGCGCCAGCGCGGTGCCGGAGTTCGGCGAGTCGCCGAGTCCGCCGAGCCGCTGGACCCACAGGAGGACGAGCACCGCGATGGCGAGCGCGGCGACGCGCCTCATGCCGCGCTCTCCCCGACGTCGCTGGAGAACACGTCAAGCGCCGACGCCGCGAGCACGATGCCGGACAGGAGAGGGACCAGGGCGGTATCGTGCTGCGCCGCGTCCATGGCGACGGCGACCGCGAAGGCCGCAGGCGTCAGGGACGTGCCGAACGTGACCCTGCCGGCCCACCACCGGCGGAGGACGAGCGCCGTCACCATCGCGGCGCAGACGGCGGCCAGCGCCAGCAGCGCAATCTCCCAGGAGAACTGCACGCCGGCGCCCGCCGTGACGAGCAACAGCGCGGTGACGGGATGCTGCACATAGGTGGCGTCAAGGCGGGTGTCGGCCAGCGCCGGCGACCGCACGAGGCGCCAGGCCGTGGCAGCCACCCACCCGAGCAGCAGCCCGGAAATGGAGAGATAGTCCGCGACCCCGCCGAGCAACAGAAAGGTCGCCATCGAGAAGACGCGCCGCTCCTCGGCGCTGGCCCCGCGCGACGACAGCATCCATCCCGCGCCGGCGAGCAGGATGGCGATGCACGCCGCCTGTGAGACCGTGGTGAGCGCCTCGACAGGCGTGCGCTGCCGCACGGCCATGGCAAGCCCGGCGAGCAGAATCACGACGGAAAAAAGACGGGCGGCCCGGCGGCGAAAGACGCTCTCCTCGAGGTGCCCGAAGGCGGCCGTCACGCCAAGGACCGCCAGCGCAACCGGGACACCCGGCTGGAGCACTTCGAGGATCTCCGGCGTCAGCACCGAGAGTCCCTGTGGGCCGAGCGCGATGCCGGTCAGGAGGAGCAGCGTCGCCTGCGAGGAGACCTTCGACCACGTACTGCGCCTCGACATGCCGACGCGCTGCATGTGGAGATCGAGCGGGTCGTACGTCGCGGTGGCGACCTCCTCCTGCGGGCCCGTCGATTCGCGCATCATCGCGTCAGGGTGACCAGCCGATGATCCATCGCGCGGGTAATGGCGAGCAGCACGGCGCCGCCGTCAGGGAGCGCCTCGAAGGCGCGGCGCACTTGTGCCGGCGTGGGCGCCGCTTCTTCCCCGGCCAGCGTCACGACGTCTCCAGCCTGCAGCCCGGCGCGATCGGCCGCGGTGCCGGGCTCGACCCGCGTCACTCTCGAGCCGACCCGCGGTACCCGGGCGAGGGTGAGGCCGAGGACGTCGGGATGTACTGCCGGCGGCGGTGGCACGTCGATGGTCACCTCACGCGCCTCGCCGCGGCGGCGGACGTGCAGGATCGCCGGCATGCCTGGGGCAAGGCGGCTCGAGTGCACCTGCCAGGCAAACAGCGCCGGCACGGGTTCGTTGTTCACCTGCTCGATCACATCGCCAACCGCGACGGCGGTTGCCGAGGCGCCCTGCGGGTCGACCCAGGCGACGATCACGCCGGTTGTGGCGCCGGTCGCGCGTGCGAGCGACGGGTCCAGCCCCTGTACGTGAATGCCGAGGTCGCCGGGCGGCACCTCCTGCTGCGAACGCATCCGCATCGCGCGATCGAGGAGTGCCGCGGCGGGCACGATGACCGGCTGTCCATCCTCCTCGGCGGCGATGCCGAGCCACTCGCTTGCAGCCGTGAAGATGAACGTCCCGGCGATCAGGCCGCTTGCGGCGGGCACCCTCCAGATCGATGTCGACCACGCCGGACTGCGCTGCGGCTCGAACGAACTGATGTATGCCGGACCGACCGAGGGTTGCGAGGGGGCAGGCGCGGCGGCGAAGACATATCGGGAGAGCTCGAGCCGGTCGGGGGTCCAGATCGGGCCCGTCGCGGCCGCCGGCCCGGTGGTCCGCACGAGTGCGAGGCCGGTGGCCGAATCCCGCGCCACGATGCCGTCGCGCGGGCTGCCCGCATTCGCCGGCGGCAGCACGGCGATGGCCAGCCCGTCGCCGAGCGGCCACGCCGGAAAGACTCGTGCGCCGCCCGACGCCGCGATCCCCTGCCACGGGACGCCGGAGAGGAGCGGCGCGATCCGTCGTCTGACCTCCTCTACCTCATCCGCCAGGTCCGCAAAGGTCGTCGGCCGCGCGATCTGAGTCAGGACCGGCGAAACCGGATTTGGAGAGGCCGGCAGATCCGGAAACCGGAGCCGGGCGAGGATCCACAGGGCCAGCAGCGCAAGGCCGGCCGCCGCAAGCAGTCGCCGTGTTTCCCGCGACACGCGCGGCTTTGCCGCGTCTGACAACATCGGGCTCGACCACCATAACGGCCGGCGAAGTTCCGGAGAATACTGTCAGGAGGGGATGGCCGCACGTGCGCCCCGCCGGACCCCACGCGAGAGACTCCACTTGAGTGCTGGCGGCGTGGCCATGGTCGTCACCACCACCATGATGACCACAGCCGAAAAGATCCCCTCGTCAACGACAGGCTGCCCCGCAATCCTCAGGCCCAGCCCGATGGTGGCGAAGATGAGGCCGACTTCCCCGCGCGGAGTCATGCCGATACCGATCGAGAGTCGATCGAACGATCGACCGAACGCACCCAGCGCGCATGCCTGTTTGCCGATGATGGCGGCGATTGTCAGGGCAGCGGCAAGGCCCAGCACGTCCACGCGGGCAAACGCGGCGAGGTCCACGCTCATCCCGGTGGTGACGAAGAACACGGGTACCAGGAAGGCCGAGATGGGTCGCACCAGGTGCTCGAGCTGCTGCTCACCGCGGTTGACGAAGTCCTGGGAGTGAACGTCTTCGAGGATGAGGCCTGCGGCATAGGCGCCCACGATCGGCGCCAGCCCGATGAGGGAGGCGAGGTAGGCCAGGGTGAAGCAGAACACCAACCCGGTTGCCAGGAGGACTCCCTGGCCACGGAGGCGTGAGGCCCGTTCGAACACTCGCGGCGATGCATAGAGCCCGAGGGCCAGCGCGCCGACGAGGAACGCGACCGCTTTTCCCAGCACCAGCCCAATCTCGCCGTAGGAGAGCGAACTGCCCTGGTTGACGGCCGCGATGACGCCGCCGACCACTGCAAGAATCACCAGGCCCAGGATGTCGTCGATCACGGCGGCGCCCAGGATGATGCGCGCCTCCGGCGATTGCGAGTACCCGAGGTCCTGCAGCACGCGGGCGGTGATCCCGACGCTGGTTGCCGTCAGCGTCGCGCCCAGGAAGGCGTGGACGTAGATGCTCCGATCCGGCAGGAACCATGCGCCCACGGCCCAGCCCAGCGCGAAGGGAGCCGCCACGCCAAGCACCGCCACCAGCAGCGAGGGCCATCCGACCTCGAGCATGTCGCGGACGGTCGACTCGAGCCCGACCTCGAAGAGCAGGATGATGACGCCGAGGCTGGCGAGGATGCTGATGGTGGTGTCGGCTTCGATGCCCGCGAACCAGTTGAGCCCCGCGAGGTCGAAGCTGCCGAGGACGATGCCGGCGAGGAGTTCGCCGAGGACCGCTGGTTGCCCGACGCGCGCCGCGAGATGCCCGGCGAGTTTCGCGGCCGCCAGGATGATGGCGAGGGCAAGTACCACCTGCGCGACGGGATCCGCATGCGCCGCCGAAGCTGCCAAAGCGATCCCTAGTCTACAGGCGACCTGATGCCTACGGCTTGTATCCCAGGATTTTCAGCCGGAGCGGGCGGCGGGACGGCCACGCAATGGTGGATGGCACCCGATACGTCGGGGGTCTTTGATCATCCGAGTACTTCAAAGACGGAATGGTCCCGACGACGTTCCCGTCAAACAGTATGGAGAAGCTCCAACTGGTCGAGCCCACACTCCCGTCTTCCACGACCCGGATGTCCTCTAACTGCAGGATCCTCGGATTTCCGGCACGCACCGCGAACGTAAACAGGAAATCACCGTATTTCGTTGGATGTGCCCGCACCGGCACCTGAATTCTGGTCGCGGCCTGGCCAGGAAACGGTATTTCACCCGCCGCCTGTGCCACGCGCGCAGACGCCGGAGCCGAGCTGGTGGCAAACGCCGTCTGCGCGTTCCTGTCGGCCAGCGATGCCGGCATGCGCAGGAGGACCGTTGACGAGAGCACACCGTCCTTTCCGACCGACGCGCATGAATCCGCGAGCGTCGCCACGCGGCGGACATAGTCCACCGAGGCGTCGCCCGCCCGCTGCTGGACCGATTGGGCCGGTTGCAGCCGCGCCGCCATCGCACCAACGGCTTTCGCGTGTGCGGCCTCCCGCGCCGCCGTCAGCGATTCCTGGCTGGCCGTTCCGCACGAATACACGAACTCTGTACTCTTCCTTGCCAACATCGCCGCACAACTGCAGTCGGCATCTGCCTGCGCGTGCAGCGTCGCCGTGAAGGATGGAAGCGCCGCGGCGGCCAGTGCGCCGCGCTCACCGGCGGCAAGGGTCTGGAACAACGACAGGGTGGTCGAAATCTCCTTCAACATCTCATCCTTGTCTGCGGCCGCCATCACCTTCATGCCGACAGACAAAGCGTTGCGCATGCGTTTCACCAGGACTTCGCCCTCGTCCACGCGCTTGGTCAGGGTGTTGTAGTCGGCGGGGATCACGGCCGCGTTCAATGCCGTAAATCCGGTCACGAGCGCGCCCACGACGCCCGTCGCCAGCGCGCTCCACGGTTTCTGGCGAAACACCTGGAGCACGGTCGTTGTCACGCCCAGCAGGGCAACCACCATGACGAATGCCAGCGCCAGCCGCTGGTCGCGCTGCCACCTGGCCAGCACGTCGCCCGACTCGTCCACCTTGATCTGCGACAGCTCGAACTTGACCTCATACGACGGTGACGGCTCCTGGGCTGATGCGATGACAGCCGTCAGCGCAATGCACACCGCGGCGGCGGCGATGATTCGGCGAGCGTGAAAAGCGATCATGAGCTCCTCCGCAATACGCTGCGACCAGCCTACAATCCGAGCGCGGCTCGTGTGGCAGGCCCGACGACGCCGTCGTCGCGCAGACCCTTGGCCTTCTGGAACTGCTTCACCAGCCCCTCCGTGACGGGACCGTAGACGCCATCTCGAGAATTCAGGAAGCCCTTCGCATGCATGGCTTCCTGGACACGCGTCACGGCGTCACCTCGCATGTGGGGGTCGGTGAGGCGCAGAATCACCGGCGGGCGCGGATCGTCGGCATCGACGGCCGTGGCTCTCACGAACTCCGAGGCCCCATCGAGGGTGGCCTGTGAGATGACCACGCCGCGCACGTCCAGCGCGAGCGGCAGGTCCCACGCATTGTTCTGAATCAGCGTGTCGAACGCTTCCATGCGATAGACGCACTTCCTCAGCAGCGCGTTGGGGTGCTCGCGCAGCCACTTCGCGCGGGCCGCCACATACTTCGCGACCCACGTCTTCTCATCGACGCCTCCCGGACCGACCGGCGTTCCCACCCGCGCGGCAATCTTCCCGAAGCTGCCGTGGACGACGCTGTCGTACACGACGGTGGTGCCGAGCGGGGACGTGATCCCGCGGGCCGCCGCCGCGGCGCACGCGGGGTCGAAGTAGTGGCGATCGAAGAAGCGGTCCTGCTCGCGCCGCATGACGGCATCGGTCGCCGCGTCTTTCAGGGCGTCCCGCAGCGTGCGGTCGGTGTCGAGCGTTTCGTCCTGGTTCGCGAGCCGCTCGAGAAACGGCCGCAGCGCGTCCACGAGCTCCGCCTTCGCATCCGGCTGATCGCAGTAGGCCTTGACCAGCAGAAACAGGTTGCCCGACGCCAGCGTCGTCTGGCTGCGGCCGTACGTGAGGTGCCCGGAGTCGCCGGCGAGGACCGTCACCGCGCCGTAGTCGCCTCTCACGCGACCGGTCTCGAAGATGTTCACGATCGCCTTCGCCGTGCGCCCCTGCAGTCCGTTCACCGCGCACCTCCTGACAGGGCCTGCGAGAGCAGCAGACCCCAGTTGAAGTTGACGCTGAGAATCGGCGACACCTCGCCCCAGAGCGGCACGCCGAAGTTGAGGCTGAGGTTGTTGGCTGCGGTCATCGGCACCATCACTGAGCCGCGAAGCATCCCGAAGTTCGTCTCGAATTGATCGATCAGGCTTTCTGCCGTGGAGCCGTGGCGGAACTCCACCGCGGCGGATGCATTGATCTCCTGCGTGTCGTTGATCGCGCGCGCGATGTCGAATCCGAGCCCGCCCTCGACGGCGAACTCCGCCTTGTCCACAGTCTCGAGCTTCGCGTGGCGCGCACCAAGACGCGCCCGGAATCCGCCGCCTCCGGTTTCGGCGGCGCCGAGCAGCCGCTGGCCGTAGGCGAGACCGAGGAAGAGAAACGTTCCCCTGGCGTTCTCGACGGCGCCGAGCGTCGGATCACCGATGTCGACCCGCACATCGGCACCGAAGTACCGTGAATCGGCGGCGCGGCGGACGGCGGCGAGCGAGCGGCGCATCCTCTCGGCGGTGGCCAGATCGAAATCGGCGACGAGCGGCTGACCGCACGCCGTCACAACGGTGTTGTCGACAGGCGCTGTGGCCATCAGCGCGGCGACGCACCCCTCCACATCGGGCGCCTGGCGCAGCAAGTCGCGGATGTCGGTGACGGTACGGGCGCTTCTCCTGGCTTCCGCGATGAACAGCTGCTCGGACTCGCGCCACACCTCGGAGCCGGCTCGCACTCCCTGGACGTTCGCCCGGAGCCGCACGCCGAAGTACTTCAGTCCGCGGCTCCCGCCATCCGCTGGTTCGACGCCCGAGACGGGCACGAACATCGTCAGGTCGAGAAAGCGGGAGTACTGGGCGGTGGTTTCCGTCGCGAGATCGCTCAGGAACAGCATCGCGGGATTGATGCTCAGCGCGGCGATCGCGTCATTGCCGGCTTCGGTGCCGATGGCCGCGATGGTGCCCGCGGCGACGCCCGCCGGCTGCACGCCCGGTACTGCCTGCCCCTGCGCCGCCGTGCCGCCGAGCGCGGCCTCCTGCGGGTGGCGGGGCTGCAGGTCGCGCTGGCTGAAGACGCGGGCCACGTTGACGGCGTCAGGACGCAGGATGACGTCCGCAAAGGCCGCGCTCAACGGAACGAAGACGAGTGTTGCGAGCTGCTGGCATGGCACCGTCGTGGACTTGGCGTCAGCCAGGGCATTGCCGGACACTCGCGTGATTAGCGCGGTTCGGCAGAGTTCTTCCCGCGCTTGATCCTGTGCGTACGCCGCCTGGCCAACCAGCAACATCATCGCGACGGCGCAGCCCATGCCGCGCATGACGGTCGTTGACGTCACGCCGCCTCCACTGAGTACACCCAGCGCACCGGGCCGAGGATGGCTTCGTTGTCTTCGACCGTGCCGTCGCACGACACCTCCAGCCGTCCGCTGTCGGTGGCCTGGCCGGTCACGACGAAGATCTCCAGCACCGAAGGCTTCGCAATCGTCAAGGCCACGTCGGCGAAGCCGCCAGGCGCGGCGATCGCCCGCGCCACCTGCGGATTCCCCCCGGCGCCCAGCTCCGCGGTGGTCATGATCAGCAGATCGCTGTCGGCGTTCGAGAAATCGGACATGAACCGGGCTTTGATCTGTCCGATGCCGATGCCACCCTTGAACACACTCGTCGACATAGGTCCTCCGGAGACGGCGCCCTGGAAATGAGGGGTTGAACCAGCGGGAGTCTACGCGATGGGGCGGATGCCGGCGTTGGCGGCAGGCCAACGTTGCACAGAAAATTCACACCCGCGTCTGGAGGCTTCCCGCGTCCGTACATAACGCCGGAGCGCCGTCAACCGAACAGGTGGGATAATCCGGGCCACGTCACACCGCTG
>Ga0209640_10000768_pt1 | contig 25650 bp, 19 predicted proteins | sample RifCSP10_1_FD_184018 | JGI IMG/M metagenome (GOLD analysis project Ga0209640, IMG submission 184018) | Soil microbial communities from Rifle, Colorado - Rifle CSP2_sed 10_1 (SPAdes) (version 2) | ecosystem: Environmental > Terrestrial > Deep subsurface > Rock core/Sediment | place: Rifle... | reverse complement strand
GCCCCGATCGACGTGACCGGTTACTGGGTCGCCTTCGTCACCGAAGACTGGCGTTACCGCATGGTGACGCCCCCGAAGGGGGACTACCGCGGCGTGCCCATCACGCTCGAGGCCCTCAAGGTCATCAACGCGTGGGACCCGGCCGCCGATCAGGCCTCCGGCAACCAGTGCAAGTCGTATGGCGCAGGGGCGGTCATGCGCGTGCCCGGGCGCATTCACGTCACGTGGCAGGACGACGCCACGCTGCGCCTCGACACCGACGCCGGCACGCAGACGCGGCTGTTCCGCTTCGTGGCCGCATCGGCATCGGGCACTCCGACGTGGCAGGGCGATTCGGTCGCGCGATGGGAGGCTTCCGGGGGACGGGGCGGATCGCCACGCACGGGATCGCTCACCGTGGTGACGACGAACATGCGCGCCGGGTATCTGCGCAAGAACGGCGTCCCGTACAGCGAGAACGCGCGTGTGACCGAGCACTTCGACATCGCCCCGCAGCCGAACGGTGGCGCGTTGCTCGTCGTGACGACCATCGTCGAGGACCCGCGGTACCTGGCGCAGCCGTTCATCGTCAGCTCACACTTCAAGAAGGAAGCGGACGGTTCCAGATGGGATCCAACACCGTGTTCGGCAACGTGGTGATCGTTCGAACCGCTCTCGTGGCCGTCGTCCTGCTGGCGGTGCCGCTGCAGCCGGCCGCCTTCGCGCAGTCCGAGCTCACAGGCTCGTGGGCGGCGAGGAACACGGAGGACATCTCGCGCGACTCGTACCCGGTGGACTACCTCGGCCTTCCGCTCAACGACGAGGGGCGTACGAGAGCGCTGGCCTACAACGAGTCGCAGCTCGCGATGATCGAGCGCCAGTGCGAGGGATGGCCCCAGTTCTACTTCGTGCAGGGCCCGTTCGGCCTCAAGATCTGGAGCGAGACGGACCCGGTCAAAGGCGGCGTCGTCTCGTACACGATCGGCGCCTGGGAGGATCGTGCCCCGATGACCATCTGGATGGATGGCCGGCCGCACCCGTCGAAGTACGCCGCGCACACGCGCGGCGGCTTCACCACCGGGCGCTGGGAGGGGACGACGCTCGTGGCCACGACCACGCACATGAAAGCGGGTTTCCTCCGGAAGAACGGCCCGCCGAGCAGCGACCAGGCCTCGATGACCGCGCGCTTCTTCCGGCACGGCGACATCCTCACCGTGCTGGTGGTGATCGACGATCCGATCTACCTCGCCGAGCCGGAGATCGTGTCGAAGAGCTTTCAGCTTTCCGCGGCGCCAATCTCGCCGATCGGGCCCCCCTGTGTCACGACCTTCGAGGGGCGGCCGGTGGGGGAGAGCGTTCCGCATTTCACACCCGAGAAGAACCCGTTCGTCGACGAGCTGACCAGGAAGTTCAACTTCCCCAGAGAGGCTGTGCTCGGGTACCCGGAGACGCTCTATCCGGAGTACCGGAAGACGATCAAGGACAGCTACGTGCGTCCTGAGCCGTGCAAGGGCAACTGCGGTCCCCAGCCGCCTCGCTAGCCCTCACTGACGTCAACTACCCAGTATCGAATCGGATTTCTGCGGAGCCGCTCCGTCCGTGCGGAAGCGAATGACGCCGTCGGCGTAGACGGCGAAACTGCGGCGGCTGGCGGGACCATTCCCGACGGGCGTGGCGAGATACGTGAAGTCGTTGTAGAGCGCGGCCGTTCCCGTCCCCCTGGCCGGGGCCTGACCGATGAAACTGAATTGGTAGCCTTCGCGCACCTCTTGCGTGAAGGAGCGCTCGAGGAACGGCCGGATCGCCGGGTGGTTGGTGAGGATTGACGGCTCGCTGAGCGCCTCAGGCGAGCCATAACCGCTGAGCATCGAGAAAAACGCCTGCTGGGCCGCTGCAAAGACGCGAAGGTCTTTGATCGCACGATCCTCGTGATAGGCGAGCTGCGCGTCCTGCATCGGCTTGCTGCGAAGGAAGCGATGTCCAACCTCCTTGATGACCTCCGGCGCGTCGGTGGCAACCCTGTCGGTCACGCTGGGATCGGTCTCGGTCGGGATGCGCCCGTCCGTGGTGTAGTGAATCTTGCCGGTCTCGCTCCGCAGGGCGAACGCGTACTGGCTTGTCTCACCCGGCTCCGGCGAGGCGAGGTAGACGAACTCGGCGTAGGCGGGTTTGTACGCGTCCGAAAAGGTCGTTCCTTCCCCCGAGCCTGAGAACGAGAAGCGATACCCGCCGCGCGACGGCGTCGCGAATTCCGGCGGCAGCGTCGGGACCTCCAGGCCGGGAGGACCCTTCGAGTGGCCGGCCAGCATTGCCGGATCGACGTACCGCCCGTTGCCGAACAACGCCTGGAACTGCACTTCCGCGGCGTTGATCATCATCAGCTCGTTGACGACGCGCATCGAGCGGAACTGCGGAGCCAGCGCACGTCGGCGGGCCACGAGCTCGCCGATTCGCTGTGCCTGAGCAGCGAACTCTTCGACCGACCCTGGAATGCCCTCCGGAAATCCGGTGAGCTCCGGCACCCCGCCAGTCGCACCGGCTGATCGGGGCACGGCGGACGCGGCCGACCCCGGCATCCGCCCCGGCGCCGGCACGATCATGTAGTCCGTCGATCCGACGAAGGTCCACCACGCGCCGCCGGCAACGGACGCAACCATCAGCAGGGCCGCGAGCGACCAGCGCAGCACTTGCGCCGCGCCGGAGGGCGCGGTCGACGCGACCGCTCTTTGAACCGGAAAGAGGACTTCACCGCGATCCGCGTCGAGCAGTTGCCACCCGGCTCTCGCGGCGACGCGTTCGAGCGGCGGCCGGAAGGCATTCAGATGCTCCGGTCGCAGGGTCAGCTCGATCGCGCTGACAGGATCACCCACGAGCTGCACGGTCAGCTCGGCCTCGCCTCGCTTGGCGGTGCCTGTTCCGGACGTCGCGAACGTCAGCCGGGGCAGCAGCCCGGTGAGGAGGCTGGCGACGGTGTCGCGCGCGCCGAGCGGCCTGCCTCGGAACGAGGCGTCGTCGTCGCGTGCAATCAGCAGCAACCGTTGGAAGTCGGTGTTCTCGGACACAGCGCGCTGGGGCCTCTGCTCCTTCTGATTCTCGGCAGGGTCCAGCCCCCGCATTACGGGGCGCCTCGGGTTCTCTACATTGTCGTAGCCTCGACAGACCGATCAGACGATCTTGTCCAGCATCGAGGATCGATCTCCGCGGATTCCTGCCTGCTTTCGAAGAGCGGAGCGGTACGTGAGTTGCTAGGCCGGCTGGCCGACCGTCGACCCACATCCGACCATGTCTACACACGAACTGCAGCGCGCCATCGAGGACCTCCATGCCCGCCATCGATTGTCGGCTGAGGGGCAGGTCGCCACCTACATCCCCGAGTTGGGGAACGCGAATCCCGAAGACTTCGGGATCTCGATTGTGACGGCCGACGGCGAAGTGTTCGAAACGGGCGAATGCGATCGCCCGTTCACCATCCAGTCGATATCGAAGCCGTTCACCTACGGCATGGCCCTCGAGGCGTTTGGCGAGGAAGAAGTGGCCTGCCGCGTCAGCGTCGAGCCGAGCGGCGATTCGTTCAACTCCATCGAGCTGCAGAGCGGCACGAATCGGCCGCACAATCCGATGGTCAACGCCGGCGCGATCACCGTCACGGCGCTCCTGCATCATCGCTACGCCGGGGCTGCCTTCGAAACGGTTCTCGATCGGCTGAGCGCCGCTGCCGGCCGGAGGCTGTCCGTCGATGAGCGCGTGTTCGAATCCGAGCGGCGCACGGGCCACAGAAACCGCGCCATCGCGCACCTGCTGCTGAACTTCGGGCTCGTGCACACCGAGGCCGAGCACGCGCTCGACGTCTACTTCCGCCAGTGCGCGATCCTCGTCACCTGCCGGGACCTGGCGACCATTGGGGCCACGCTGGCCAACATGGGCTTCAATCCGGTCACCGGCGAGCCGGTCTTCGACGTCGCCACGGTGAGGCACATGCTGTCGATCATGTTCACCTGCGGGATGTACGACTACTCGGGCGAATGGGCGTATCGGGTGGGTGTCCCGGCGAAGAGCGGTGTGAGCGGGGGCGTGCTGGCCATCGTGAATCGCCAACTGGCGATTGCCACCTATTCGCCCCGCCTCGACCCGCGCGGCAACAGCTGCCGCGGGATAGATGTCTGCGTCGACCTGGCGGCGAGGTTCGGCCTCCATGCCTTCGACTGCGTGAACGTGGGATCGAGCTTCCTGCAGTCGGTGCTCTGACGGCCATTCCGGCGGTCAGCGTTCGTCGTTCCGACAGGATTGTCGGTGCCGTCCCCCTTTCCGCCAAAACGGGTGTCTTGCCGCCGCCCCTTCCGGCGTGGCGTCGCCAGGGCTGGACAGAGCAGGCTTGACACGCCATCCGCACGGCCTAGAATCGAGTCTGTCCGTAATCCCGTCCCGGGCCCTGTGGGAGCGAAAGCCAAGGAGTCGACGATGACAAGGCGAATGATCGGTTCGGTAGGCGCGGTTGCGGCCCTGGCCGCGGCCGGAGCGGTGATGACCGTTCCGGTGTCCGGTCAAGGAAGCCCGGCGCCGCCGGCGCTCGTGGTGACCGCATTCGGCGGCGCGCCGTCGACCTACAAGGCACCCCGGACGCCGTGGGGCGATCCGGACCTTCAGGGCGTCTGGGCGAGCGACGACATGGGCGGCATCCCAATGTCGCGGCCCGCGCAGTATGGCGACCGCCTGTATCTCAACGAGCAGGAGTTCGCGCAGCGCAAGGAGCAGATTGCCCGCGGCGTCGAGCGATCGGAGAACGAGGCCGACAGCACGTTCCGCTTCGACTTCGTGCGCCGCGCCTTCCCGCAGACGTCCCAGGTGGTCGATCCCCCGACCGGCCAGATGCCGGCGACGGTGCCCGGGAGGCGTCAGATGCCGCGTGGCACCTTCGGGCCCGGTCCGCTCGACTGGGTGACGGACTTCTCGGGCTACGAGCGCTGCATCACGCGCGGCGTCTTCGGTTCGGCGCTGAACGTGATCTACGGCAATGGCAACCGCATCGTGCAGTCGCCCGGTGCCGTCGCTTTTTCGTACGAGATGCTTCCCGACACGCGCATCTTCTTCACCGACGGCCGGCCGCACGTCAGCACCAACATCAAGATGTATCTCGGTGACTCGCGCGCGCACTGGGAGGGCGAGGACCTGGTCGTAGAGACGACGAATCTGACCGACCGGACGGCCTTCGGAGTCAACGGCAACGGGCCTTTGCACAGCACGCAGATGAAGGTCACCGAGCGATTCAGACGCGTGGCCGCCGACGTCCTGCAGTACCAGATCACGGTGGACGACCCGCTGACCTACGTGAGCCCGTTCACCGTCTCCATGCCGCTGACGCCGCTCGAAGGCGGCAACCTCCTCCCGTACGACTGCCACCCGGGCAACTACGCCATCCTGCAGTCACTCGGCGCCGAGCGCTACGAGGACAGGAGACTGGCTGACGACCTCGCGCGCGGCATCATTCGTCCGCGCGTGGGCGTGCAGGAGGGTGCCGGGGTCGGCGCCGCGCCGGGTGGTGGTGGTCGTGGCCGCGGCGCGGGTGCCGGCGGCGGACGGGGCGCCGGGCCTGCCAATCCCGAGAACTAGAACATTGAACGATTTGTGATTGGTGATTATTGAATCGTTGTTGATTGGTGATTTTTGATTGGTGATTGGTTCGGGGTTTCGTCTCCCATCGACCGATCACCAATCAATCGACGATCAATCACCAATAACTCGATAAATCAACATTCAACAATCGCCAATCAACAAGTAATCGCCAATCAAGGATCAATAATCGCCAATTGATTTCTTCAATTGAGCCCAGGCGAGTCGAGCCTCGTCGACCGATCCTTCGTCCTCGATCGTGGTGATGTCGCCCGGATCACGATCGAGGACGACAGCCTTCAGCACGCGGCGCATGATCTTGCCGCTGCGCGTCTTCGGCAGCATGTTCACGAAGTTGATCTCGCCGATGACGGCGACGGCGCCGAGCTCGTGACGGACCGTCTGGAGCACGGCCGTTCGCAGGTCCGGCGACGGGCTGTGGCCGTGTTTGAGCAGCACGAACGCCGAGATCACCTCGCCGCGCGTCTCGTCGGGCCGGCCGACGACGCCGCATTCGGCGACCGCCGGGTGCTTGAGAAAGGCGCTTTCGACCTCGATCGTCCCGAGCCGGTGCGCCGCGATCTTGATCACCTCGTCGGCGCGGCCCGCGAACCAGAAGTAGCCGTCCTCGTCCACGTGCGCTGAATCACCCGAGTAGTAGACATTCGGGATCCGCTGCCAGTAGTCCGTGCCGTACCGCTCCGTCTCGCCCCACAGCCGCGGTGTCATCCCCGGGAAGGGGCGTGTGATCACCATGATGCCCTTCTCGTTGGGCCGGCACGGCGTGCCGTCGAGGTTCACTACCGCGGCGTCGATGCCCGGCAGCGGGAGCGCGGCCGAGCCGGGTTTGATGGGCAGCAGCTCGATGCCGTACGGGTTGCCGAAGACCGGGCCGCCGGTTTCGGTCTGCCACATGTGGTCGATGACCGGCACGCGCCCCGCGAGCGCGGTGTTCTGCAGCCAGTCCCACGCATGCGGGTTGAGGACCTCACCCGCGCACACCACACGCTCGAGGCGCGAGTGGTCGACACCGCCGAGCGTGTGCTCGCCGTAGCGCATCAGCATGCGCACGGCCGTGGGCGAGGTGAAGATGCCCGTGGCGCCGAGCTCCTCTGCGACGACGCGCCACTGCGCGTCGGGTTTCGGGTAGTCGAGGGCGCCCTCGAAGGCGACGGTGGTGCAGCCGGCGATGAGGGGGGCGTACACCATGTAGCTGTGGCCGACGATCCAGCCGATATCCGAGGTCGCCCACCAGACGTCGGACGGCTTCAGGCCGAAGCACCACCGGCCCATGCTCGCGATGTGCACCTGGTAGCCGCCGTGCGTGTGCACCGCGAGCTTCGGTCTGGCTGTCGTGCCTGATGTCGCCAGGATGAAGGCCGGCTCGTTCGCCTCCATGACCGCGTGTCCGCGGGACTGGCCGTTCCCCCGCTCGAGGAACCCGTTCCAGGTCATGTCTCGCGGTGCGGCCAGCACCGCCGGGCGCGAGCCACGCTCGAGGACGATCTGGTGCTCGACGGCGTGCCCCGGGGTGGACAGGGCATCGTCCACGATCGTCTTGAGGTCGATCTCCTTGCCCTTGCGCCACGTCACATCGGCCGTGAACACGAGGCGGGAGCCGCTGGCCGCGATGCGATCGCTCAGCGCGTTGGCGCCGAAGCCTGCGAAGACGACCGAATGGATCGCGCCGATGCGGACCGTGGCGAGCATCAGGGCGATGGCTTCGGGAGAGGTCGGCATGTAGATCGTGAGCCGGTCACCTTTGCCGATCCCGAGGCCGCGGAGCGAGGCGGCGACCGCCTCGACCTGGGCCAGCAGTTCCGCGTACGTGAACGTCCGTCGTTCGCCGCGCTCGTTCAGGTAGACCAGCGCAGTGTGCCCGCCCCGGCCGCCCGCAACGTGCCGGTCGAGCGCGTTGAAGGCGAGGTTGGTTTCCGCGCCGATGAACCAGCGGAAGGTGGGAAACGTCCACTCGAACACGCGATCCCACAGGCGGAACCACGGCAGCTCGCCAGCCGCGCGCGCCCAGAACGACTCCGGATCCCGGCGACCATCCTCGATCCAGTGCTGGACGGCCGGCGTCACGATGCTCACTGCGGTCGAATGATATCAATGAGCGAGACGGGCGGCGTGGGGTGACTTGTAAGCAGGCCGGCCGGGGCTCGCCTGCTACTATCTCGCTCGAAGTGAGATCCTCGCATGACTGATCATCGACTCCTGGACGGCAGGGCCGTTCGCGACCGCATTCTCGAAGGCGTCTCAGCGCGCGTGCGTGAGGCGGCCGCCACGCACGCGATCGGACGTCTCGTCTCGATCAGCATCGGCGAGCACAAAGAGGTTGCCGTGTACGTGCGCGGCCAGGCCAACGCCGCCAGGAAGGTCGGCCTCCGGTTCGAGGAACAGATCTGGCCGAACGCGCTGAGCCAGGAGGAGTGCAAGGCGCGGATCGTCGCCATGAACGACGACCCTGACGTGCTCGGCGTCATCCTGCAGCGTCCCGTGCCTGGTCACATCCACGGGCGCTCGCTCGCCTCGGCAATCCATCCCCTCAAGGATGTCGAAGGCATGAATCCGGCCTCGATCGGAAACATCGTCTACAACGAACTGGCCTTGGCGCCCTGCACGGCGGCGGCGTCGGTCGAGCTGATCAAGGCGACGGGCCTCGACCTGCACGGGTTGGAGGTCGTGATGGTCGGCCACTCGGAGATTGTCGGCAAGCCCGCCGCGTTCATGCTGATGGCGGAGGGAGCCACCGTCACCGTGTGCCATCACCTGACGCGCTCGGTCGCGGCCCACTCGCGCCGTGCGGACGCCGTGCTCGTCGCGGTCGGCAAGCCGAAGTTCCTGCGCGCCGACATGGTGAAGCCGGGCGCCGCTGTCATCGACATCGGCATCAACCAGGTCACCGGTCCCAACGGTGAGACCGTCATCGTCGGCGACGTCGATACCGATACCGTGAAGGAGGTCGCCAGCTGGGTGACGCCGGTGCCGGGCGGCGTGGGCCCGGTGACGGTCGCCATGTTCATGCGCAACGCGATCACGGCTCACGGCAAGCAGCTCGCCGCTGGCTGGCTGGGCTGATCAGATCCGACGGGGCCAATCGAACATTGAGGATTAGTGATTCTGGGATTAGTGATTCGTTGGTGATTGGAGATTGTTGATTCTCGATTTATTGACCGATTGGATCGTCAATAGATCAGCAATCAACAATCAAGAATCAACAACGAATCGATAATCACCAATCCTCAAATCAACAATGGATCAGGCTCACTTGCCTCCGAGCTGCTCCACGAGCGCGCGAGCCCGCAAGAGCACGCTGTTCTGCTCGAGCAGAGCCTGCCGGGCAGACTCGGGCATGTTCAAGGCCTGCGCCGTCACGTTGATGAACTCGGCATCGTCGAGCCCTGGGTCCGGCGGGTCCACGTCGGCAGGGAGCAGGAGGAAGAGCAATCGCTCGAGCTGTTTACGCAGCGTGCCGAGGGGGCCACGCTCCTCGTCCTTGAGTAGCTCCGGCACCGCCTCGACGCGCGCAAGTCGATACGGCTTCCGCTGATCTTCGCTCACGACCCGAAACGTGGTCAGGCCGCGAAGCAGGATGCCGTATCGTCCGTCTGGCAGCTGCTCGTAGTCCTCGATCACGCCGGCGCATCCGAGGGCGTAGATGGGTGGCCGCCCTTCGTAGTCCTTCTCGTATCCCGGCCGCAGCAGCACCATGCCGATGACGCGGTTCCCCTTCAGCGCGTCGGCGACCATCTCGCGGTAGCGCGGCTCGTAGATGAGGAGCGGACGTGCCACGCCTGGGAAGAGCACTACCTCGGGCAAGGGAAAGAGCGGAATCTCCGGCGGAAGGGTCGTCGCGTCCGCGGTGCCCGGCAGCTGCAGGGTGACCGACTGGAGAGCGGGCGAAGGCGGCCCGAGGAGCAGGGCGAGGGCGATCCCGAGCAGGTGCACGACCACAGTGTAGAACGGCCTGATTGGAATCACCGTAGAATGAACGCCGGCTTGGACGGGCGCTGACAATCGGTGGGACCAGGCGAGCGGGGCAGGATCGGTCCGGCTGAAGCCGGACACTACGCACGCAACCGGACGCACCTACGAGCGTCAGCGGGCTCGCACCGACCAGCAAAAGTACAATCGCACCTCTAGTGCCGACTTTCAAAGCCTTCCGCATCGTCAACGACGACGGACATGTTCATGGCTCCGTCGTCGACTCGACGCTGGACGAGATCAGCGCCGGTGACGTCGTCATCGAGGCGGCGTACTCGAGCGTCAACTACAAGGACGCACTCGCGGCGACCGGAGCGGGCAAGATCCTGCGCCGGTTTCCGCTCATCGGCGGCATCGATGTCTCGGGCACCGTGGCATCGAGCACCGACGCCAGATTTCGCGCGGGCGACCACGTGCTCGTCACGGGCTACGACTTCGGTGTGTCACACGATGGCGGCTACGCGGGCCGTGTCCGGGTGCCGGCGGACTGGGTCGTGCCCGTGCCCGAGGGGCTGACGCTGTTCGAGGCGATGGCGCTCGGCACGGCCGGCTTCACGGCCGGCCTCTCGGTCCTGCGGCTCGAGCGAAACGGGCTGCGGCCGGGGCAAGGGAAGGTCGTGGTGACCGGCTCGACCGGCGGCGTGGGCAGCATCGCCGTGTCCGCGTTGGCGCGGCTCGGCTACGAGGTGACCGCCATCACCGGCAAGGACGATGCGCACGAGTACCTTCGCCAGCTTGGGGCGCGGGATGTCTTGTCCCGAACGACGTTGAAGATGGGTACGCGTCCGCTCGAGGCGGCGACGTGGGCCGGCGCAGTGGACGCCGTCGGCGGCGAGATGTTGTCGTGGCTCACGCGCACGGCGGCCCACTGGGGTGGGATCGCGAGCACGGGGCTGACCGGCGGCATCGAGATCCACACGACCGTGATGCCGTTCATCCTGCGCGGCGTGTCGCTCATCGGGATCGATTCGGCGATGTGCCCGATGGAGGTGAGAAGGGAAGTGTGGCGGCGTCTGGCGACCGACATGAAGCCATCGCATCTGCACGTCATCGCCACTGAGATCGGGCTCGACGGTCTCTTTGACGCTTTCGCCACGCTCCTCTCCGGCGCGGCGAGGGGGCGGTTCGTCGTGAACGTGAACAAGTGAAGAGATCTGGGGTTCACACTTCTCACTTCTCGGTTCTCGGTTCGTGTTCACGTTCAGGTTCGTGTTCGGGGTTCGCGGTTCGGGGTTCGGGTTCATCGTTCCGCGGCGGCTGAAGCCGCCGCTCTACGCCTGCTGAGATCCACTGACTCGTAGAGCGCACACTTCACCCTTCGGCAGGCTCAGGGTGCCCTGAGCATCGTCGAAGGGCAGCGTGCGCGGCGAACCTGAACGTGAACACGAACAGAGAACCGGGAAGCGAGCAGTGTGAACGGCGTCGTTCGGCTCAGTCTCGGACGCCGATGTCTTCGAGCACCATCGCAATCTGGGCCCGATGCTCCTCGACGAACTTGACGTTCTCGGTGGGTGCGCCGGACGGCACGCGCTGCAATACCCCGGCGTTCAGGAAGCCGTGCGCCAGGTGTGCGGCGATCAGCGCGATCGCGAACTTTGCGTACTCGCGGGGAGTCAGCTTCGCCGTCTGGAGCGCGCCGGCCAGGCCGGCGTGGTTCTCGAGTCGGGCGACGAGGCTGGAGGCCATGGCCGGCGCATCGCCAGACAGCGCAATGTCTTTCGTGAAGAGCGGCGCGTCGGTGAACGCAGAATCGTGACGAGTGATCTCCGCGATGAGCCGGCTTGCCTGTTTGAACCGGTCGAACACCTCTGATGTGAGCCGATAGTCGGCAAGATCGTAGATACCGATCGGCGCCTGAGGCGTGTGCGCCGTGGCGGTCAGCGTGCCGGCCAGTGCGAGAGCAAGGATCACGGACATGGTCGCAGGCCCCGCGGCCTATTGTGACATCCCACCTTTCCTGTGAAGAAATCCGGGGTTCGCACTTCTCACGTCTCGCTTCTCGGTTCGTGTTCACGTTCACATTCGTGTTCGGGGTTCGGGTTCCACGCGGCAAGAGCGCCCGCCAGGCGGGGGGACGCGGCCGGCGTAGCGCGTACGCCTCAGCGTGCGCGCTGAAAGCAACCTGAACCTGAACACGAACCGAGAAGCGAGAAGCGAGAAGCGAGAAGTGTGAACACGACGCCCGCGTCGTCCTCCTGATATGCTGGAACGCCAGTCACATGACGCCCCCGGCCAAGCGACCGCGGACCTCGCGGCAGCGCTACCTGCGTTTCGTTCAGGACTACAGACTTCGTCGGCTCGACGATCAGGTCGATGCCGCAAAGGGCCTGACACGCCCGGAGGCATCGTCCACGGCGGTCGAGGCGCCTTCGAAGCCCGCGCAATGGCTGGGCGGCAAGCGACGCGAATACGTGCGCGAGTACCTTCGCTGGCTCTGGCCGCATCGGTACGGCGTCGGCGTGGTCTTCGGCCTTGCGCTCGTCGGCGCGGGCCTGCAGATGGTCGAGCCGCTCTTCATGCGGTTCATCATCGACCGCGTGCTCCTCGACGCCGCGCTCGATTCGGCGCAGCGTCTGGATCGCCTCCACGTGGCAGGGGCGCTGTTTGTCGGCGTCGTCGTGATCGCGCAGCTCGTGAACGTCACGAAGGACTACCGACAGCGGCTGCTCAACACGCGCGTCATGCTGTCGCTCAGGCGGTCGCTCTTCGAGCGCCTGTTGCACCTGCCGCTTCCCCAGCTCTGGGATATGAAGACGGGCGGCATCCTGTCGCGCATCACGGGCGATGTGGACACGACGACCGGTCTTCTGCAGATGGCCGTCGTGTCGCCCGCCATCTCCGTCGTGCGGCTCCTCATCGCCGTGATCGTGCTGTTCACGCTGAACTGGCGGCTGGCGCTGACGGCGCTGGCGATCATCCCGGGCATCGTGCTCATGAGCTTCGCGTCGGCCCGGCGCGTCAGGCCGATCTACCGCTCCCTGCGCAAGGACGTCGAAGAGATCGACGGACGGGTGGGCGAGACTTTCTCCGGCATCCGCGTCGTCCGGGCGTTCGGCCGGGAAATACGGGAGCTCATCGAGTACATGCGCGGACGGCACACGGTGCTGCGCAAGGAGATGTTCGCGCATCGCCGGGAGATGGTCATCTGGACGTCGTGGGGCCTGCTGCTCGGCGCCGTCAACGTCGTGATCGTCTGGTATGGCGGGTACCTGAACATCGTGGGCCGGGCGTCGGTCGGCGACATCATGGCGTTTCAGTGGTACACGTTCCTGCTGCTGAACCCGGTGTGGAACATCGTCAATTCCTTCTCCGAGCTGCAGCGCTCATTGGCCGCCATGGAGCGCGTCTTCCAGGTGCTGGCGATGGAGGACGACAAGCCCGACCGCCCCGATGCGCGGGATGCGCCTCGGGTCGTCCACGAGATCCGTTTCGAGAACGTCGAGTTCGAATACCGCGAGGGCCGGCCGGTGGTCCGGGACTTCAATCTGGCGGCGACCGGGGGATCCGTCGTGGCGCTGGTCGGCCGGAGCGGCGCCGGAAAAACGACGGTGACCGATCTCGTGGCGCGGTTTCACGACCCCACGAAGGGGCGCATTCTGCTGAACGGGTCCGACATTCGGGACTTTCGGCTGCGGACGTATCGCGATCTCCTGGCGATCGTGCAGCAGGACGTGTTCCTCTTCGACGGCTCAGTGCGCGACAACATCGCATACGGCCGCCACGACGCCACCGACGCCCAGGTCGAAGACGCCGCCAGGCGGGCCAACGCGCACGAGTTCATCGCCAAGCTCCCGGAGCAGTACGAGACGTTTGTCGGCGAGCGCGGAGTCAAGCTGTCGGGCGGACAGCAGCAGCGGCTGGCGATTGCCAGAGCCATCCTCGCGTCGCCGCAGATCCTCATCCTCGATGAGGCGACGAGCAACCTCGACACCGAGAGCGAACAGCTCATCCAGGCGTCGATGGCCGAACTGCTCGCCGGGCGGACGACGTTCGTCATCGCCCATCGCCTGTCGACGATCCGTCGGGCCGACCTGATTCTGTTGATGGAGGAAGGGCGCGTCATCGAGCGCGGGACGCATGAGGAGCTGATGCGCGCCCGCGGCGAGTACCACGGCATGGTGCTGCGGCAGATGGAGTCGCACGGTGAGCGCAGCCACGGCATGCACGGCGAAGAGGTGTTGCGTTGAGTTGAGGCGGCTGGGCGATAATCAACCCAGCGCATGCTCGAGTCGTCCATTGTCGGCAGTCTTCCCAAACCCGCCTGGCTCGCCCAGCCCAACATGCTCAAGGCCCCGTGGCGCCTCTCCGGTCACGAGCTGATCGAGGCGCAGAACGACGCCGTGCGCCTGGTCATCCTCGAGCAGGAGGAGGCCGGGATGAGCACGGTGACCGACGGGGAAGTGCGCCGGAGGCATTACATCTGGGGCTTTCTGGACGGGCTCACCGGCATCGACACCGAGGCGCTCGCCACGGCCCGTTCGCGCGGCGGCCGCTACTCGGACACCACGCAGGTCGCGCGCATCGTCGGGCCGGTAGAGCGCCGAGGGCCGGTGCTGCTCGAAGCGTGCCGCTTCGCGCGCGATGCCACGTCGCGGCGGTTGAAGGTCACGATGCCCGGCCCCATGACGATCGTCGACAGCGTGTCCGACGAGCACTATGGGACGGACCGCAAGACGCTGGCGATGCGCTTTGCCGCCATTCTCAACGCCGAGGCGCGCGAGCTCTCCGCGGCCGGCGCCGACGTGATCCAGTTCGACGAGCCGTGCTTCAACATCTACCTGAACGAGGTCGAGGCCTGGGGCATCGAGGCCCTGGAGGTCTGCATGGACGGCGTGTCCGCCACGCGAGCAGTCCACATCTGTTACGGATACGGCACGCCAGCCGTATTAGCGTGGAAGACGAGGAACACGGACTGGGGGCACTACGGTGTGACGTTCCCGCTGCTGGCACGCAGCACCGTGGACCAGGTGTCGGTCGAGTGCGCGGCCTCGGGAGTGAACCTGGCAGTGCTGAGGGCGCTTGACGGGAAGGACGTGCTATTGGGCGCAATCGACGTGGGGACCGAGCTGGTGGAGTCGCCCGACTCGGTTGCCACCAGGATTCGCCGGGCGCTCGAGCACGTGCCGGCGGCCCGGTTGTTTCCTTGCACCGACTGCGGACTCGTGCCGCGCAGCCGGGAGGCGTCTCGGGGTAAAATGCGCGCGCTCGCGGAAGGCGCGGCCATCGTTCGAGCCGAGCTGGCCCTGGTTGGCAGTCGACCATAGCGTGGCTAACAGGCAATCTCGGTCTGCGAGGGCGCCGGATTCCTTGACAGAACGTCTTTGACTTTGGTAAAGCTCCGTGTTCGGCGGAGAAGGTTTCAGCAGTTTTCAAGCGAATACCCGCGAGGACGACGGCTTCGTCGACCCGTGAGGAGAGGAGACCTGGCAGATGCGATACCGGTTCACAGGCGCAGTGGTGGCGATGGCAGTGGCGGCGGCGGTCTCGCTGACCGTAGCGCCGACCGCGGGACAGGGCCGTGGTCAGGCTGCGGCCGGAGGACAAGGCCGCGGCCAGGCGGCGCGTCCCGCAACGATTGCCGGTCATCCGAACTTCAATGGTGTCTGGCAGGCGATAACCAGCGCTCACTGGAACCTCGAGGATCACTCCGCGGCGGCCACGCCGTTCTGGCAACTCGGGGCGATGTTCGCAATTCCAGCCGGCCAGAGCGTCGTCGTCGGCGGCACGATCCCCTATCTGCCCGCCGGGCTCAAGAGGCGGGAAGAGAACATGAAGGGGTGGCCGAAGACCGACCCTGAAGCGAAGTGCTACATGGGGGGCATCCCGCGGTCGACCTACATGCCCTATCCGTTCCAGATCGTCCAGGGACAGAAGGACATTCTCTTCGTGTACGAGTACGCGAGCTCGAACCGCATCGTCCACATGGACAAGCCGTCGGAGGCGCCCGTCGACAGCTGGATGGGCTGGTCCAACGGCAAATGGGACGGCAACACGCTGGTGATCGAGGTCAGCGGGCACAACGATCAGACGTGGTTCGACCGTGCCGGCAACAACCACACGGAGGCCCTCAAGGTCACCGAGCGGTACACGCTGACGGGAGACAACCACATTCAGTACGAAGCGACGATGGAGGACCCGAAGACGTTCTCGCGGCCATGGACGATCCGGTTGCCGCTCTATCGCCGCATGGAGCCGAACGCTCAGCTCCTCGAATACAAGTGCGTCGAGTTCTCCGAAGAGCTGCTGTACGGCGATCTGAAGAAGAAGACCGAATAGGAAAGGCCGGGGTTCCGGTGATACACTGAAGCTCGTAGAGTGTCTACGTCGTATATCGGTCAGGGGCTCGAGGTACGTGGTCAGGGCGACCCGGGCGCGGAAGAAGGCGGTCGAAGAATCCGCGGAGTAGAGGTAGAATTCGAACAACGTCCTGAATCAGGTAGGAGATGAATTCGATGCGAACGAAACTCTTGAGCATTGCGGCCGCTGCCGCGCTTCTGGTGGCCGTGGCTGCTGTCCAAGTCTCAGCGCACCACTCCTTTGCGGCTGAATTCGACGCGAAGCGGCCGGTCAAGCTGCGGGGCACCGTTGTCAAGATGGAGTGGATCAACCCGCACTCCTGGATTCACATCGACGTGAAGGATCCGGCTTCCGGCAGGGTGGAGCGGTGGATGGTCGAAGGCGGCGCGCCCAACGCGCTGCTGCGTCGTGGCTGGAACAAGAACTCGCTGACCGAGGGCACCGAGATCCTCGTCGAGGGGTTCCAGGCCAAGGACGGCGCGAACCGCGCGAACGGCCGTGACATCACGTTCCCTGACGGCAGGAAGCTCTTCGTCGGCTCCTCGGGTACCGGCGCGCCGGACGAGAGGCCAGGCAACTAACCAGTTCGTACCTCCCAACCACCCAGCTCCCATTCGGATCCTCCGTCTGGGAGTTGGGCGTTGGCGGCTGGGCGTTTCCCAGCATCGTGTTCGGGACCATCGTCGGCGCTCCAGCCCCGTCCTCCATGTCCAAATCCCCGCTCGAGGCCGTGTCGGCTGCGAGGTGGCGCATCGCCATCTCTCTCACTGCCGTGATGATGGCGGTGTACTTCGGCTTCGTGCTCCTGGTCGCGTTCAACAAGCCGCTACTCGGCACGATGGTCACGCGGGGCCTCAGCCTGGGGATGCTGCTCGGCGCGCTCGTCATTCTGGCCGCCTGGGTGCTCACCTGGATCTACGTCCGGTGGGCGAACACGCACTACGACGCCTCGCTTGAAGGGCTGAGGCGATGACCTCGGCCCTCGGCGAACCCAACGCCGTCTCGGTCACATTCTTCCTGCTGTTCATCGTGCTGTCGCTCGGCATCACGATCTGGGCCGCGAAGAGGACGAAGACGGCCGAGCACTTCTACGCGGCCGGCCGAACTGTCACCGCCTTTCAGAACGGTCTGGCGCTGGCGGGAGACTACATGAGCGCCGCCAGCTTTCTCGGCATCGCGGGTCTCGTGGCGCTGTCCGGGTTCGACGGGTTGATCTACTCGATCGGCTGGCTGGTCGGCTGGCCGATTGTCATGTTCCTCATCGCGGAGCCGCTGCGGAACCTGGGCAGGTATACGTTTGCCGATGTCGTCGCCGCACGGCTCCGGCAGACGCCGATCCGGATTGCGGCGTCGATCGGGTCGCTGGCAGTCATCGCCTTCTACCTGATCGCACAGATGGTGGGCGCCGGCAACCTGATCCGGCTGCTCTTCGGCCTGCCGTACGAAGCGGCCGTTGCCATCGTCGGCGCCGTGATGCTCGCCTACGTGCTGTTCGGCGGAATGATCGCGACCACCTGGGTGCAGATCGTCAAGGCCGTTCTGTTGCTCGGCGGAGCCTCGTTGCTCGCCGGGCTGGTGCTCGCCCGGTTCGGCTTCAACCCGCTTGCGCTCTTTGCCCAGGCGTCGGATCTGTACGGCGCCAGCGTCCTCAGCCCAGGCCGACTCGTGACCGACCCGATCGACGCCGTGTCACTGGGGCTTGCGCTCATGCTCGGGACGGCCGGCCTGCCGCACATCCTCATGCGGTTCTACACCGTCCCCGACGCGCGCACGGCGAGGACGTCGGTCGGCTACGCGACCGCGTTCATCGGCTTCTTCTACCTCCTGACATTCATCCTCGGCTTCGGCGCGATGGTCCTCATCGGACGCGACACCATCATGGGCATCGACGCGGGCGGCAACATGGCGGCGCCCCTGCTGGCCGAAGGCGTGGGCGGTACGCCGTTTCTCGGCTTCATCTCGGCCGTTGCGTTTGCGACGATCCTCGCCGTCGTCGCGGGGTTGACGCTGTCGGGTGCCGCGACGCTCTCCCACGATCTCTGGGTGAGCGTCGTGCGCGGCGCAGACGCCAGCCAGCGGGAGCAGCTCGTCGTCGCGCGGATCGCTACGGTGCTGCTCGCGGCCGTGTCGATCGTGCTCGGCATCGCCTTCAAGGGCCAGAACGTGGCGTACATGGTGGGGCTCGCTTTCGCCATCGCGGCCAGCGCGAACTTCCCGGCGCTCGTGCTGTCGATCTTCTGGAAGGGTCTGACGACGACGGGCGCGCAGCTCAGCATGATTGTCGGCACAGTGTCCGCGCTCGCCCTGATCTTCCTCTCGCCAACAGTTCAGATCGACATCCTCCAGCGCGGCGACGCCTGGTTCCCGCTCAGGAATCCGGGCATCGTCACCATCCCGCTGTCGTTCGCCGTCGCGATCGGCGTCTCGTTGCTGCGCCCCGTCGCCTCGGAGGCGCGCCGATTTGGCGAGCTCGAGCGGCAACTGCACCTGGGCGTCGAGCATGTCGACTGAGTCTTCGGAAGGCCGCACTCCCGTACTCTCGCACCAGCGCACCTTCGCCCTCCTCGTTGTCGTTCTGTTCGTCGTCGTGGCGGTGGCGACCTTTCTCGTTCGCCGCGGCCCCTCGCTCCCGGCCCCGGGCTCCGAGCAGTACGAACAGGTCACGCGCGCGTTCTATTGGGGGCTCTCCGCGCTGGAAGTCGGGCTGCTCGACGAGGCGCGACAGCAGTTCACGAGGGCGACGACGCTCGTGGCCGATGAACCCGCGTCGTGGGCCAACCTCGGACTCACGCAGTTGAGGCTGGGGGAGCTCGAGGCTGCGGTGGCGCCCGTCGAGCGCGCACTGGCGCTTGCGCCGGCCAACGGCGACGTCGTGCTCCTGGCTGCGAAGATGGAGGCCGCGCGCGGCCGGCTGGACGAGGCGGTGGTGCGTCTGCGACAGGCAGTGGATCTCGACCCCGGGAGCCTGAGGGCGCGCTTCGCGCTTGCCGACGAGCTGCAACGCCTGAACAGCCCCGAGGCGGACGCCGAGGCGCTCGCACTGCTCGACGAGATCATCCGGCGCGCCCCTGGCAACCTCGCGGCGCTCGTCGACCGCGCACGAATCGCGGCCAGGCGCTCCGACGAACAACGTCTGCGGGCATCTCGCGACGGGCTTGCGCAACGGACCTCGAACTGGTCGGCTCAGGCGATCGAGCAGTTCGCGGCGCTCGAGCGCGCGATCGACGCGCGGCAGTTCGACGAAGCCGCGCGTGCCACGACCTTCCTCCGAAACGTGCTGGCCCCCGTGCCGGCGTTTCTCGAGAGCCTGGTCGCCGTGCGGACCCCGGCGGAGCTCATTGCCCAGCCGTTCGACCGTTTCCTCGTCCTGACGCCGCCGACCGCGCAGCCCTCGCCGCCGGACCCGTCGATCACCTTCTCCCCCGAAGCCGTGGGCGGCGACCTCACGAGCCCGCCGTCCGCGGTGCTCGCCGTGACGCCGACGATCGACGATGCCCCGCTGCTCTTTGCGGCCGACGCCGCCAGCCTCAGGCGGCTGGACGGCGCCGGAGGCTCCTGGTCCCTGCCGTCACGTGGTGCAGGCGGGTCTTCAGACCCGCCTGCCCTGACGGCGCTCGACTGGAATCACGACTTCCGAACCGACCTCGTCACCGCAGGCCGTGGCGGCGTGGGCCTGCTGCTGCAGGACGAGGCTGGCGGGTTCGCGGACGCGACGCGACAGGCCTCGGCGCCGGTTGTCGATGACGTCATCGGCACATGGGCGGCGGACACGGAAATGGACGGCGACATCGACATCGTCGTCGCGGGCAGGGATGGTCCGCCGTTCGTCCTGCGGAACAATGGCGATACGACGTGGCGCAGGCTGCAGCCATTCAGCGGACTCACCGCGGTACGCGGGTTCGCGTGGGCCGACGTCGAAGGCGACGCGGATGCCGACGCCGTCTTCCTGGACGCCACAGGCGCCCTGCACGTCTTCGTGAACCGCCAGGCGGGGGTGTTCACGCGTACGGAGAACGTCGAAGGCACCGCCGGCGTTGTCGCCGTGACGGTCGCCGACGTCGACGCGAGCGGTACGATCGACATCGTCGTCCTCGAATCCCGCGGGGCCATCAAGAAGATCTCTCGCCAGGGCGCCGGCTGGACCACGACCGAGATCGCGATGTGGCCCGGCCTCACGGGCGCCAGCCCCGGCGCGTATCGACTGCTGGCCGCTGACCTCGACAACAACGGCGCCCTCGATGTGATTGCCGCCGGGGGCGGACGGTCTCGGATCTGGCTGGCCGGAGTCGATCACCGGCTCGAGGATCTGCCGATGACGCCGGACGCCGAAGTCTTCGCCGCGATCGATCGCAACGGCGACGGTAGAGTCGACCTGGCGGCCCTGGCGGCAGGACGTCCGGTCTGGCTGATGGGGAGCGGTGGGACGTCGCAGTACCACTGGAAGGTGATTCGGCCCCGCGCTCAGCAGCGCGCCGGCGACCAGCGCATCAACTCGTTCGGCGTGGGAGGCGAGATCAGCGTGCGATCGGGCCTGCTGGTGCAGACGCAGGTCATGACCGGCGCGCCGGTGCACTTCGGACTTGGCGCGCACACCACCGTCGACGTCGCGCGCATCGTCTGGCCCAGCGGCATCGCGCAGGCCGAGTTCGGAACCGGCGTCGACGAGGTGATGGTGGCCGAGCAGCGGCTCAAAGGCTCATGCCCGTGGGTGTTCGCGTGGAACGGCAGCCGGATGGGCTTCGTCACCGACTTCCTGTGGCGTTCGCCGCTCGGCCTGCGCATCAACGCGCAGGACACGGCCGGCGTGGACCAGACCGAGGACTGGGTCCGAATCGCCGGCGACCAGTTGGCGCCGCGCGACGGCTTCTACGATGTGCGGATCACCGCGGAGCTATGGGAGACGCACTTCTTCGATCACGTGTCGCTGATGGTCGTGGACCATCCCGCGGACGTCGAGGTCTTCGTCGACGAGCGATTCAGGCCGGCCCAGCCGCCGGCGCTGGCGGCGCGCGCTGTGCGCACACTGGGCCCCGTAGCCGGGGCGTGGGACGAACAGGGTCGCGACGTCACCGCGCTGATTGCTGCCCGTGACGGCCGGCATCTGGCGACCTTCGGTCGGGGCGCGTACCAGGGAATCGCGGAAGAGCACTACGTCGAGATGGATCTTGGAGACCGGATGCCGCGAGCGGACAGGACGACGCTTGCGGCCAGCGGGTGGATTTATCCAACCGACAGCAGCATCAACGTCGCCATCGGGCAGGGTGGGCGCGTGAAGGCGGCCGGCGTGACGCTCGAGGCACTGGACGCCAGCGGCCGCTGGGTCGTCGTGACGCCTGACCTGGGCTACCCGGCGGGCAAGAACAAGACGATGCTCATCGACCTCGAGGGCGCTGCGGGGGCCAAGCGGATCCGGCTGCGGACGAATCTCGAGGTCTATTGGGACTCGTTCACGCTGGCCGAGCACGTCGACGCGCCGCTCAGGACGACTCGCGTGCCGGCTTCCGAGGCGGAACTGCGCTATCGCGGGTACTCACAGACCGCGTCTCCCAGGGGTGAGGCGCCCGAGACGCCCATCTACGAACGGATCGCCAACGTGACGCAGCGGTGGCGGGACCTGGTGGGCTTCCACACGCGCTTCGGTAATGTGAATCCACTATTGTCTGGCGTGGACGACCGTTATGTGATCATGAATGCCGGCGACGAAATGCGGCTCCGGTTCCCTGAGCAGGCTGCACCGGCTTCCGGCTGGCGTCGCGATTTCGTGCTGATCGGCGACGGCTGGGAGAAAGATGGCGACTTCAACACCGGCTTTTCCCAGACCGTGCTGCCCCTCCCATCGCACGCCCGCCGCGCCTACGGCGCAGGAACCCCCCCGGGAAGGCTCGAGGACGATCCCGTCTATCAGCGGCATCGATCGGACTGGGAGGAGTACCACACGAGGTTCGTCACGCCCGAGCAGTTCGTGCGAGGGCTCAGACCAAACTAGGCGTCTCCGTGTCTGCGGTGGTTTGTGGTGGGTAAAGGACGCCACGAAGCAGTGAGCACTCACACTCGGCGGCGCATCGCCTGGTCCGCCTGGGCCCTCATGCTCGTGGCATCGCTCGCCGCCGTCCGCGCGTTGAACCAGCAGGCCACTGGCGTGCTGCCAGACGACGAGGGCGATCCAGACACGCGGTTCGGGTTCAGGCTCGAGGAATCGGCGAAGCGGCTCGGCGTCAACTTCGTGCACGAGGGGCCGACCTTCGATGCCCGGCTCGAGCACATCATGCCGCAGGTGGCTTCGATGGGCGCCGCGGTTGCCGTGGCGGATTTCGATCGCGACGGCTGGCAGGACTTCTACCTCACGAACAGTCGAGAGGGGAGCCTCAACCGCCTCTACCGCAACCAGGGTGACTGGACGTTCAAGGACGTGGCGGGAGACGCTGGTGTCGCCGACGTCAACCAACGCGACACAGGCGTCTCGATGGGCGCGGTCTGGGGCGACTACGACAACGACGGGTGGGAAGACCTGCTGTTGTACCGGTACGGCCGCCCGGAGCTGTTCCACAACGAACAGGGGCGCGCGTTCGTGGCCGCAGGCGAGCGAGCGGGCCTGCCGCGGTGGGTCAATGCGAACGCCGCAACCTGGCTGGACTACGACCGCGACGGACGGCTCGATATCTTCCTGACCGGGTACTGGCCGGACACGGTCGACCTGTGGAAGCTCGAGACCACGCGCATCATGCCCGAGAGTTTCGAGTACGCCAACAACGGCGGGCGGAAGTATCTGCTGCGTAATCGTGGTGACGGCTCGTTCGAGGACCGGACCACGGCGCTTGGCATCACGAGCCGCCGCTGGACGCTGGCCGTCACGGCCGGCGACCTTTTCGGCACGGGTTATCCGGACCTCTTCCTTGCCAACGACTACGGCGTGTCAGAGCTGTTCGCCAACCGGGGCGGGAAGCGCTTCGAGGATACGGCGATGGAGACCGGCGTTGGACGGGCGCCCAAGAGCGGCATGAACGCGGCGCTCGGAGACGTCTTCAACGACGGCCGTCTGGCCATCTACAAGACGAACATCTCGGAGCCAGGCGTGCTGGTGCAGGGCAACGACCTGTGGGTGCCGAAGGCCGCCGGACCAGGACGACTGCAGTACGAGAACCTCGCTTCGAGCATGGGCGTCGACCTCGGGGGCTGGAGCTGGGGCGCCCAGTTCGGGGATCTCAACAACGACGGGACACAGGACATCTACCTCGTAAACGGATACGTGTCGGCCGGGGAGCGGAGCAGCTACTGGTACGACTTCGCCGTGATTGCCGTCGGCCACAGCGCCATCATCGCCGACGCCACCAACTGGCCGCCCATGAAAGGTCGGAGCCTGTCCGGTTACCAGCGCAAGCGGGTCTGGATCAACGACGGGCTCGGCAGCTTCACCGACGTCGCGCAGGTCGTGGGCGCCTCCGACACCCACGATGGGCGCGCCGTCGCGCTGGCCGACCTGGGCAATCGGGGCGTGCTCGACGTCATCGTGGCGAACCAGCGGGGGCCGACCCTGATCTATCGCAACGAGGTCGCGCCAGGGCGGCACTGGATCCAGTTCGAGCTGGAGGGCAGCGCCAGCAACCGGAGCGCGATTGGCGCCAGGGTGGAACTGCACTGGAACGGGCGCGTGCAGGCGCAGGAGGTACCGGCCGCCACGGGCTTCAGCGCGCAGAACCAGCGGCGGCTGCACTACGGGCTTGGCGACGCGGCTTCGGTCGATCGTGTCGTCATCAGATGGCCGTCCGGGCGGCGGCAGACGATCGAGAAACCGCCGACCGACATGGTGCACCGCGTCAAGGAACCCGATGGCCGGTGAGGCGAAGGCGCTCTCGGCGCCGACGGGCGTACCGGCGAAGCGCCCTCGCGTGCTCTCGATCGACAACCGGTTCCTGCCGCCGCTGCTGATCACGGCCATTCTGCTGTCGGCCAACCTGTCGTTCGGGATTCTCGAGGGCTGGGAGCGAACGGGGCTGTCCATCGCGACAGCGATCGGCGCGGAGCTCGTGCTGGGGCGCCTCACGTACGGCACGTGGCCGCACCCGGCGAGCGCCTACATCAGCGGCATCAGCGCCGGCATCCTCATCCGCTCGCCGTTTCTGTGGCCGTATTTCTTCTGCGCGCTCATCTCGATCCTGTCGAAGTACGTGCTGCGCCTCAAAGGGCGGCACATCTGGAACCCGACCAACTTCGGCGTCAGCGCGATGGTCCTGCTGGCGCCGAGCACGGTGACCGTCCTCAGCATTCAGTGGGGCAACGTGGTCGCGCCGATGGTGGTGATCTGGATTCTCGGCTCCATCATCGTGTGGCGCGTCGGGCGCGCACACATCTCGGCGACGTATGTGGCGTCGTTTCTCCTCTTCTCGTTCGTGCAGAGCCGGATGACCGGGCTGCCGTGGCTGGCGACAGTCGCGCCGATCACCGGGCCGATGTATCAGCTCTTCATCTTCTTCATGGTGACCGACCCCAAGACGACCGTGCGCTCCAAGACCTGGCAGTGCATCGTGGTCTTCATCGTGGCCTTCGTTGAGATGCTGATGCGCCTGGCCGAATTCGTCTACGCGCCCTTCTACGCGCTGTTCGTGGTCGGCGCGGTCGCAATGGTGGGGGAGATATGGCTGGACTCTCGGAAGCGTCTTACGACGGCGTGATCCCAGACGTTGGTGACACCGCCCTCGCCGCGGAGTATCCGCTGGCGCGGCGCGTGATGTACCTCGTGTCGGCCACAGCGCTCGGGGTCATTGTCGCCGGCTTCTGGAACTTCCGCGTCGTGGACGGGTTCGGGGCCGACGTCGTGGCCGCGAACACGATTGGCGCGTATCAGGGGAAGGCTGCCCAGTTCTCCACGCTGGGCGCGGGGTTCGGCTTCCTCTTCGCGATGGTCGCGGGGCTGGCGGCCACCTTCACGGCCTGCAACTGCGTGGCGTTTGCGATGATTCCGGGCCTGACGTGCGCGCGTGATGCCAGGGCCGGGCGGTCGGCGGCCCTTCGTTCGCTCGGGATCATGCTGCTGTTCGTCGTGCTGGTCAGCGCCATCTACGGGGCGTTCGTCGGGTGGCTCGGGCCCGACGGCGTCGAAGCCATCAACGCGAGACCCGTCCGCTTCGCTCAGGCGGGCATCGTCTTCAGCGTGCTCGGTGTCGCGATGCTGCTGTGGGGCGCCATCGAGTTCGGATTGCTGGACTCGCTCACGAAGCGTTGCACGCCGGTGACCCGCGCATTCTTCGCGCAGCCGACGACCAAGGCCGCGTTGATGGGGTTGATGATCGGCGCGTTCGCCATCGGGCGCCCCTATCCTGTCTTCCGGGAGTTTCTGCTGTACACGGCGCACGTGCAGCGTCCGAGCTACGGTGCCGCCGTCATGGCGCTGCAGGGCCTCGGGCAGGTGGCGGTGATGGTGTTGGCCTTCCTGGCCATCCTGGCGCTGTTCAGGGACAGGCTCAGGACCTGGGTCCTCACGAAGCCGGCGCAGCCAGCCCTGGTCTCGGCGTGCGCGCTGACCGCCGGCGGCGCCTACTTCCTGTTCTACTGGGGGATCGCGCGCGCGTGGCCGTTCCTCGGCCGCTGGGGCTTTCAGTTGGGCTGGTACTCCTGATCCCCGACGGGGCGCACCCCCGCGAATGGGCACATATCGCCAACCAGCCAAGGGCTCCGCCCTTGATATCCCGGCAGAGCCCTTGGTTGGTTGCCAGTATCTCTTGGCGCGCTCCGCGCGCCCAGGACCGCTATGCCGGTCACAACGAGTACAAATTCACGCAACGA
>Ga0209640_10000767_pt1 | contig 25650 bp, 22 predicted proteins | sample RifCSP10_1_FD_184018 | JGI IMG/M metagenome (GOLD analysis project Ga0209640, IMG submission 184018) | Soil microbial communities from Rifle, Colorado - Rifle CSP2_sed 10_1 (SPAdes) (version 2) | ecosystem: Environmental > Terrestrial > Deep subsurface > Rock core/Sediment | place: Rifle... | reverse complement strand
CGCAAGGTCCAGTGAATCCGTGTAACTTAGCGGTATCTCTTCCTTATCACGATCACCCTTTAGATTGTAGCGATCACGATGGGCAAAGTTATGCGCGCAATCGTAGCGAATCACCGGTTTCCAAACTCCGTCTTTCGTCTCTACTTCCAGCTGCACCATAAAGGCGACCACTTGCCCTTTATCAGTCTTATGATAATGCCGTTTTCGTGCACGTTCACCGAGACGAACGAGATATTCCTTTTCAGCCAAGAGCTATCGCTTTCTCGATGCCACTCTTATCGAATTATACCCTGGCTCTCTCTGCGGCTCAATGAACCAATCCGGACAATGATGTGGAATCAAAGATGTGACCGGATCGGGAGACCCAGCCGAAGTTATTTCCGCGTAAAATAAGGCAAATTTACAGGGAAGGCAACAGAAAAAAACAGGCAGGCCCTTCGGGATAAGGAGGAACGGCACTAGCGAACTTTCAACCCCTTTTTTTCTTTTTCCTGCACCACCCTCCATCCGTCCTCGGTATACCACTCGATCTGGCGGAAGAGACCGATTAAGATGCGCACGTCTTTTTCCTCCAGGCCGGCCCGGCCGAGGACGCGGCGCAAGGCGAGAAGAATATGGTCGGGATTCTGCGAGTCGAGAAAGCCGATCTTGAGCAGCGATGCCCGCATCCGGTCGAAAAGCCGCTCGACCCGCTCCGCGGGGGCACGTATGATCTCGGAGCGCGGCGGCTGGCCGAGCTGAGCGACGAACAGCTCATAGGTGCAGACCATCACGGCCTGCGCCACGTTCAGCGAGGGATACTCCGGATGAGCGGGGATCGTGATGAGCAGGTGGCAGTGATTGAGGTCGCGATTGCTGAGGCCGTGGTCTTCGGGACCGAAGACGAGCGCGGCTTTCCCGGTTCGAGCCGCGGCGAGGATCTCCGGCGCGACCTCCCTGGGCGAGCGGCTGTGGCTCCGGTAGAGACCTCCCCGGCAGGTAGCGCCAATCACCAAGGCGCACTCGGCCACCGCCTCGCGTAGCGTGGCGAAGCGACGGACTTCCTTCAGCATTTCTGCGGCATGCACTGCCATGGCCCGGGCCCAAAAGCTTTGCGTCCGTCCGCCTCCGACCAAGACGAGATCCCTGAGCCCCATATTCTTCATCGCCCTGGCCACCGAGCCGATATTGCCGGACCCTTTAGGTTCGACCAGAACGACGCGAATGTTTTGTAACATCAGACACTCAATTTTTAATTCTTAATTTTAAGTTTTGAATTGAACTTCAAGGACCCTAATTCAAAATTCAAAATTCAAAATCTACTTTGCAAACGGGCAGAACTTATTTTTTAAAATCACCTCCCGGCTCTTCTTGTCAAACTCCGTTCGGTAGTCGAAATTTTCATGCATGATCGAGTTGATATCGCGGGTGTGTTCCGCGCCGAAGATATGTCCCAATTCGTGAACCAGCGCCACCACATCGATATTCGGCTCCGTGTTCGGCCCGTGGTAGCGGAATCGGCCTGAAACCGAGCTCACCAGGTAATTGCCCAAGCCTTGCTGGCAGTTTCCGATGCGGTCGACCCGGGCTTTGCCGTCGGAATAAATATTCACCAGCTCCCCGGTGAAAGCGATGATGAGGTCGTACCTTCCGTTCTCGTCGGTTAAAGGAACCTGCCGTTTCACGCGTGCAAGGAGCAGGGCGGTCGAAGCGATTCTTTCCCGTTCCGGCCAGGGGCTGACCCTCTGCGTGACAAGGCGGATGCCGAACTCCCTCTCGAAATAGTCTGAAGCCGCTTCCACCAGGTCACGCAGCTCTTCGACCCAGCGCGGATTTTCCTCCCTCAGCTTGGGATCCGCCAATACCTTGACCCGCACGACCCTCTGCGTCGTCTCAGGGGTGCTGAGGGCGCAGGCGGATAGAAAGAGCAGGCTAAGGGTGGAGCAGATTATCCGTCGGGGCGTAGTCATCGGTGAGCACCGGAACGTCGTGATCGGGTATGTGAGACTCGACCAGGGAGACCGCGATATCCCTGACCGGGTCCGGAAACAGGCCTCGTCCCAACGAGGTGGCTCGGGTGGTTATCTCTCGGATGTCGCGCCGCTGGCTTTCTTTGGTGGCGATCACGATGACGTTCTGGGTTGTATCCAGGCTTGCGTAGTCCGCGCGGCGCGCGGGAAAAAGATAGACCTGGGGAAAAACCTCACGCAGGGTCTTAGCGATCGAGCGCGTGATCCTTCCTCCCGGACCCGTGACGGCCCCGATGACGTTGATCACGACGATCCCGTTAGGGGCGAGCTTGCGCTCGGCGGTGCGGAAAAACTCGCGGGTCGTCAAATGAAACGGGATCGCGTCGGTGAAATAGGCGTCGAGAAGGATCAAGTCATACCGCTGGGACGTGCGGGTGAGGAAAAGCCTGCCGTCCTGGGCGTAGACGCGAAGGTTTTTTCCATCTTGCAAATGAAAGAACTTTTTTGCCACCTGAATGACCTCAGGGTCGATCTCGGCCACCTCGATCTCCATGCCGGGGAACTCCTTCTGGTATTTCTTCGGGATGGAGCCTCCTCCCAGACCGACGATCAGGACCTTTTTGGCATCCGGCCTGAAGGCCAGCCCGATCGAAGCATAGCGCGAGTAAATCAACCTCAAGGCGGTGGGATCGTTGAGATTCATGGCGCTTTGCAAGGTCCGGTCGAAATAAAGGTAGCGGGCTTCGTCATCCTCCTCGACTCGGATGCGGTGATAGAAGGAGTCCTTCTCAAAGAGCGTTTTCACGCGCGCCCACAGAGTCTGTGGAAACGGCACCGAGATCACGGCGAGCAGAATGACGGCGGCGACCGCTTTCACCGTTTCCGCAAGCGGAATGCGCGCCAGCGGCCAGAGCATGAGCGAGAGGAAGACGAGAGTTACCCCCAGCGAGTGAATGATGTTGCTGACGCCGATGGCCGGGATCAGATAGAAAGCGGTGAACAGCGTGCCGAAGATGCTGCCGCAGGTCGATAGCGCGTACAGAGTCCCGGCGGTGCTCCCGACCGTGGAAAGGGTTGTAGCGGCGAGGCGGATGGCGTAGGGAGAGACGGTTCCGAGAAAAATCCCGGGCAGGAGGAAGAAGATGCTGCTGGCCATGAGGGGGTTGAGCCGGAAACCGAAATCGACCTCGGCGATCCAGAGATTGACTTGCGGATAGATGAAGGGGAGGAAAAAGATCAACGCGCCTGGAACCAGCAGCAGCACGAGGAGCCTTCCGAATGAGGGGTTGCGCTCGGAGAGCCATCCGCCCCAGTAATAGCCGAAGCTCAAGGCCGCCAGGACCACAGAGATCAGGCTGCCCCAGACAAAGATGGAGTTGCCGAAATAGGGCGCCAGCACCCGGCTCCCGACGATCTCCAGGCCCATCAGGACCGCCCCGCTGACGAATACTACGACGTTGAGCAAAAAACGAATCATATCTATTCCTCCCAGCCTCGATTCTCTTCTTCTTCCACCAGGGTCACCGGCTCCAAAAGCTCCTCAGGGATGCCGTCGATGAATTGAGATGGTCTCGAAAGGACGGCGCGCAGGCCACGGTCAAAGATCTTGATCGGATAGGTGATAAAAAGGTTCTCCTTGGCCCGCGTGGCCGCGACGTAAAGCAGCCGCCTTTCCTCCTCCAGCTCCTCCTCGGTGTTGATATTGTAATAGGAAGGAAATCTCCCTTCGAGAGCCCAGATGATGAAGACCGAATGCCACTCGAGTCCTTTGGCCGAATGGATCGTGGAAAGCACCAACGGTCCCTCGTCCGGGTCCACGGCCAGGACGCCGTCGACGCTGTCGGTCGGGGGCTCCAGAGCCATGTCGCTGAGCAGCCGCTCCAGGTTCCGATAGCGCTCGGTCATGTCCTGGAAATGCTCCAGATCCCTCAGCCGCTTGGGATAGTCATCCGGATATTTTTGCTTGAGGATCGGGATGTAGTACTGCATCAGGTACTGGCTCTGCTCCGCCGGCCGCTGCCCTTCCGCACAGGTTTGCAGGATCTGCGCCAGAGTTCTAAGACCGTGCGCGACCTTGCCCTTGGCTTCAAATGACCTGAGCCTCTCTGCGGGATGGGGCCCGGGCAGGACCCAGTGGATAATCTTTTGGCTGAGCTGAGATCCCACTCCCTCCAGGAGCAGGAGCACCCGCCCCCACGAGACGGCATCCTGCGGGTTGGAAAGGATCCTCAGGTGGGCGAGGAGGTCCTTGACGTGGGCGGTCTCCATGAATTGGAAGCCGCCTCTTTTTACGAAGGGGATGTTGTGCCTTGCCAGCTCGATCTCGAGATCGAACGAATGAAAGCTGGAGCGGAACAGGACCGCGATATCCCACAGCGGCACTCCTTCTTCTCTGATCTCCAGGATCTTCTGACATACAAAGCGGGATTGCGTCTGCTCGCTCTCCGCACGGACCAACATGGGGACCTCGCCATCCCCTTTGCGCGTATAGAGGTTTTTTTCATACCGCTCGCGCGCCCGCCGAATGATCTCGTTGGTCAGGCTCAGAATCGGCTGCGTGCTGCGATAGTTCTCTTCGAGAGAGATGAGGCGCGCCCCGGGAAATACTTTGGCGAAGTCCATGATGTTGCGAAAGTTGGCCCCACGGAAGGAATAGATGCTCTGGGCATCATCCCCGACCACCATCACGTTATCGTGCGTCGCTGCCAGAAGGCGGATGATGTCGGCCTGGAGCTGATTGGTATCCTGATACTCATCGACCATGATGAACCGGTAGGTTTCGGAGAGGCGGCGGCGCACCTCCTCGTGGCCGGCCAGGAGATCGCGGAGCTTGATCAAGAGATCGTCATAGTCGAGCAGGGATTTCCCGCGCTTGTAGTCCACGTAGCGCTCGTAAAGCCGCAGGAGATCCTCGAGCGCATCGCACAGGTGGGGATAGTCCCGCTCGACCAGGTTCGGAATGGTCCATTGCTTGTTCAGGGCCATGCTGTAAATCTCGGCTGCGGTCTGCTTGCGCGGAAAGCGTTTCTCTTTGGTATTCAGACTCAGCTCCGTGCGTAAAAGCTGGATCAGGTCTTCGCTGTCGGATCGATCCATGATGGTGAACGCCGGTTGGAGATCGATTTTCCTGCCGAACTGGCGCAGGATGATGTTGGCGAAGGAATGGAAGGTTCCCCCGGATACCTTGGCGCAGCGATTGTCGATCAGCAGGCTTGCCCGGCGCAGCATCTCCTCCGCGGCCCGACGCGTGAAGGTCAGAAGCAGGACCGAGCGGGGATCGACTCCCATCTCGACCAAGCGGGCGACCCGGTAAACCAGGGTGCGAGTCTTCCCGGTGCCGGCCCCGGCGATGACCAAGACGGGCCCCTCGTGCGCCATCACCGCCTCATGCTGGGCCTCGTTGAGTTCCTGGCGATAGTCGGTGCCTGAGGCGCTGCGGGGAGCCAAGCCGCTGCCCTTTAGAAAGTACTTGCGTGCCAACTGGACTCCATTGGAAAGCTAAGTTACTAATTTTCTCCGAGCAGGGCAAGGCATCGTTGTCTCGATTCCGCTTTTTTCCACGTACCTTCCCTGGATCGCGAAAAACCAGGAGACAACGGGAAGTATTGACCGGTGGTCTGCATGCCTGTAACCTGGTTTTCGACCGGGCCGGCTGCGAAGAAGGGAGCTGGCAGCGGGAGGGCACGGCGAGTGGTGTTTAGGATGAACAGGATGGTAACGACGCTTGCGCTTTTTCTTATCCTCTGCGTAGCGGCGGGAGCGCAGGAGGGTGGAACGCGACCGGATGCCAGGATCTCACAACCGGATCGTGATCACTTGGGTGGATCCGAAATCTCAAGACTCGATGCCGATCTCATGGGGGCCATGACGGTGTACCGGGAAAGCCTCGAAAGGGTGCTCAACATCTATGAGCGCGAGGTTCAAAAGCTCACCGAGCAAGTTGCGCAGTGGAGAGAGTTCTATCAGCGAGGCTACATTGCCAGAGTCGAGCTGGAGGAGAGAGAGCGCGTGCTGGCCGTCGCGAAGGCCAATGTCGAGAGGACAGGATCCCGGATTGAAGAGACTGGGATCGCGATCCGCGAGGCTGAGGCGCAGGAGGAACTCATGAGGCAACCTCCCGCGCTGGCGGGGGCCTCCGGGCAGCCAACAACTTCCGTCCGGTATGAGGCTGTGGGGCGTTGGTCCCTGGCCGATGCAAACTCGATCGTGAGATTTTTTTCCGCTAGCTTTGGTCGCCTTCTGCCGATCACCGCGTTGGGCCAGACGCCGCTCCATGAGCGAATGGGATTGGACCATCGCGACGCTATGGACGTGGCGGTTCACCCCGACAGCCCGGAAGGCCGCGCCCTGATGGCCTACCTGCGCGGGAATGGGATACCGTTTATAGCTTTTTGGAACCGGGTGTCAGGCGCGGCGACGGGGGCGCATATCCATATCGGTAGGCCCTCGCTGAGAATGACCTCCAAGTGAGGCAGGGTAGGTCCGGGGCGATGAATTGACGGTCCTGGAAGAAAGGCGGGTTGTCGAAGAAGCGGAAAAGGCCAACACCGACCTGATGCAGCGTTTGCGCGCAGTGCCTCAGTAGCTGATAAGTAGCCGTTAAGGATCACCTAACTCGGAACTCGCAAAGGGCGGAAGAGGTCACATGGCGGAGTAGAAATTTCCCATGCGTTACTGTATGCCCCCCGATCCGAATCCGAGCAAACCCAGGTTTCGCCCGCCGCCAAATTCGTGCGACACCCATTTCCACATTTTCGGTCCCCCGGATAGATTCCCTTTCGCTCCAACGCGGCAATATACCCCGCCCGCTGCGCCCCTCGAACACTATCTCAACATGGCGGCTGTCCTTGGAGTTGAGCGCGCCGTCGTGGTGCAGCCCAGCGTGCATGGGCTGGACAATACGGTTACTTTGGATGCCATAGCGAGGATGCCCGGGCGTTTTCGGGGCGTTGCCCGGACGGACGACAAAACACCGAGGGAGGAGTTGAGGAGGTTACACGAGGGGGGCATCCGAGGGGTCCGTTTTAATCTGCTGAACCGACCGGCAGGCAATATTGCGCTCGATGTCTTTGACCGTGTCGTGGAACGAGTTGCGGAGCTGGGCTGGTCTGTCGACCTGCATATAGATCCCAGGAATTTATTGGAGCAGGAAAGGCGAATGCGCGCCCTGCCGGTACCCGTCGTATTCGACCATCTTGCGCGCATAAAACCAGCGGAGGGTTTGGAACAACCGGCCTTTCAACTGCTTCTTGATCTTATGAAAAGCGACAGGTTCTGGGTCAAACTCAGCGGTATCGACAAAATCTGTAATCTTGATCTCTACTCCGGTAGCGGGCTTCCTTACCAAGAGGTGGTGCCCTTTGCGCGTTGCTTGATCGATGTCGCGCCGGATCGCGTTATCTGGGGGACCGACTGGCCGCATTCCAATATTTTCTTGCCGGGAAGGACGCCCAATGACGGTGATCTCCTTGATCTATTGCTTGATTTTTCGCCGGATGAAGGGACGCGCAGGAAGATCCTGGTCGATAACCCGGCGGTTCTCTACGGCTTTGATAACCAGGTCTTTAAGCCTTGACGCCCCGACCCGCTTAAAATTAATACCCGCGCTCCCAGTCTATGACATTTTCCAACGGGCGGCCTTCCAGATAGCGGCCCAGGTTCTCGCAAAATAACTCCATGCCGCGGTGCTCGGAGGCGTCCGTTCCCGCGGAAACATGGGGCGTGATGATTACGCGCTCATCGTCCCACAGGCAGGCATCGGGCGGGCGCTCGAATTCACCGACGTAGACGTCCAGGGCGACGCCGCGAAGTTTCCCTTCAGCCAGGGCGTCGAGCAGAGCCTCTTCGTCGACGATCTCGCCGCGGGCGATGTTGACCAGGACCGTTCCCGGTCTCATCGCCGCAAAGGCCTCTCGGCCGATCAGCTTCGTCGTCTCCTTCGTCCACGGGCAACAAACGGCCACGAACTCGCTTTTGCGGAGCAGGTTAAGGAGAGCGTGAGCCGCTTCCAGGCGCGCAAAGCCTGGCGGGAGCGCGGCCGCGGGGACGACGCGTCGGCGCGTGCCGACCACGCGCATCCCCGCTGCCGCACAGAGTTTCGCCACCTCCTGGCCGATGCCCCCCGCGCCGACGACGCAAACCGTCTTGTCCCGGAGCAGCACGGGATTGTAGGTTTGATGATCGAAAAGGTGCCGCCTCTGGTCCCGGTAGCTGAAGTTAAGGCCGCGGGAGAAGTGGAGGAAGCTCGCCAGCACGTACTCGGCTATGGGCCGCCTATTCGTTAACCCGCGAGAGGTGGTCACCAAAACATCCGAGCCCCACAGATCGGTGTCAAAGAAATTGCTCGCTCCGGCGGGAAGCTCGTGGACCCATTTCAACCGAGCCGCACGCCCTCTTAGATCCTTCAGCGGCGGCCAGCCCAGAAGCACGACCTCGGCGGTGGCGAGCACGCGGTTGCGCTCTTCCAGAGTGCTCGCGGGATACTTCCGGGCGCCCAGATAGCGATCCACGGTCCACTGGGGCCACGTGGCTCGAATCTCGGCGTCAAACCATCCCCTGGCGTCGACGACCTTGACCCGGGGGCTGACGTTCGCAATTCGGGCCAGCGCCCCATCCGAGACCTGCGGGATCACCAAAACTTCGACGCTCTGCATAGGTAGCGCACCATCCTAGAGTTCATTCACCCGGTTTCTTTTATCACCTACTAGCCTGGGGGAACAATGACGAGGGAAGCTGTTCGTGGGAACGGTGTGCGACGAATGACCTCCCGGCTCCAGATGAAAGCGAAAGTGCTGGAGAGAAAAATTATCAATCCTCTGGCTTGCATACCTTTTCTGGATTTGTTAGACATATTTTAAGCCGGAGGAGAAAATTATGTCCGTAGCCCAAATGTCTCAAAAGGGTCAAATTCTGGTTCCCAGGCAACTGCGGCGGAAACTCGGGCTGAAACCCGGAAGCAAAGTCCACCTGGCTGAGGAAGAAGGGCGTCTGGTGCTCACGCCAGTCCCTCCAGATCCGATCGCCACAGCCACGGGCTTTCTCAAGGGAAAATTCTCCTTGACCAAAGATCTCCTGCTCGACCATCGTGATGAGGCCCGTCGTGAGCGAAAAGCTCGTCCTCGATAGCTTCGCCCTGGTCAGCCTTTTTCACCGGGAATCCGGCTGGGAGGTCGTGCAGTCCGCTCTCTATGAGCAGGAAAAGGCCCATACCCGGTGTATTTTGAACTGGATCAATTGGGGTGAGTTTTTCTACATCATCAAGCGCCGGGTAGGCGCAGCCAAAGCCACAGAAGCCCTTCGTCTTCTTGAGCAGCTTCCCATTGATCTCTTTCCGGTGGACCAGCCGCTCGTCAAAGCAGCGGCGGAAATTAAGAGCGAGCATGCTGTCTCCTATGCTGACGCATTCTGCATTGCCACCGCCCAGCAGCTTAACGCCACGGTCTTGACCAACGACCCTGAGTTCCGCTCGGTCCAACATCTCCTCAAAATGCGCTGGCTCACGAAGTAATGTCCTTATCGTATCCCGGAAACCCAGCATGTCCTTTTACGGGATCGCGCACGGGGGAGATTAGAGAGGCCTCGCCGCCAGAATTTGAAGCCGAAGGCCGGTTGGTGCTACATTGCAGTCCAAGGCTAGGCTATTTATGGAAAAACATACATCGATCCATACGGCTATCCGGGAAAAAAGGGGTCTGGAGGTGCCAAGGGATGCGACTGTCATCGATATTCGAGAATACCTGAAAGAGAGGAAGAACCTGATCGACCATGCTTTGGAAAGGTACCTGAAAGAATGCAAACACCAACCCCAGACGCTTTATCGGGCCATGCAATACGGGCTTTTCCCGGGCGGTAAAAGGTTTCGGCCTATTCTCACGGTGGCCTGCGGCGAGCTCTTCGGGGGAAAGCACAAGTCGCTGCTACCGTTTGCCTGTGCCCTCGAGCTGATCCATACCTACTCTATCATTCATGATGATCTTCCCGCTCTGGACGACGATGACCTGCGTCGGGGAGAACCGGCGACGCACAAGGTTTTCGGCGAGGGTATCGCGTTGCTGGCCGGGGATGCGCTTCTGACCGAGGCCTTTCACTTGATGACGGGTCCTCAGGTCGCGCGCCTATTAGGGCCGGCGCTCATCCTCCAGCTCGTTCACGAGATCGCGCGCGCCGCAGGCATCGTTGGCATGGTGGGGGGGCAGGTCGTGGATCTGGAGGCGGAGGGTAGAGAGGTGGATATCGCCACCGTGGACTATATTCATGTGCGAAAAACCGGTGCCTTGATCCATACCGCGGCCCGCGTTGGAGCCCGGATTGGAGGGGCGTTGCCGAAGGAATTGCGCCGGATCAGCCGGTATGCGGAGTTTTTGGGCCTGGCCTTCCAAGTGACGGACGACATTTTGGATGCCGTGGGTCTTCCTACGACGACGGGCCAAACGGAGGCAAAAGACAGGGAGAAAGGAAAGGCCACCTATCCCTCCGTGGTGGGGCTGGCCGCGGCCAAGGGGCGGGCGCAGGAGCTATTACACCATTGCTTGAAGGAGCTTCAAGTTTTCGGTAAAGACGCAGACCCGCTGAGGGGCATTGCTTATTACGTGGCCCAACGGGTTCAGTGACACGGAGCAGAAATCAAGCTGCTTGAGGGAATACTGAGATGGCAAGGCTTCTTGATGGCATCGATGGTCCGGCGGATATTCGCAAGCTGAAGCTTGAGCAGCTCTCTACTCTGGCGCAGGAGGTGCGCGAGGAAGTCATCTCCGTCGTTTCCGAGGCGGGGGGACATCTGGCCTCGACACTCGGCGCGGTGGAGTTGACCCTCGCCCTCCATTACGCCTTCGACACGCCCCACGATCGGATCGTTTGGGACACCGGCCACCAGGCCTATGCCCATAAGCTGATCTGTGGCCGGCGCATCAAGCTCTCCACCATTCGACAACTGGGCGGTCTCAGCGGTTTTTTGAGCCGCGAGGAGAGCGAATACGACGTGTTTGGCGCCGGGCATGCGGGGACTTCGGTTTCGGCGGCGCTCGGCATGGTGGTGGCCAAGAACCTCCAGGGGGCGAAGCACAAAGTCGTGGCGGTCATCAGCGACGGCTGCCTGAGCGCTGGGCTCACCTTTGAGGGGCTAAACCAGACCGGCCATCTAGACAAGGATCTGATCGTTGTCCTCAATGACAATGAACACTTCATCGATCCCCGGGTTGGCGCCCTCTCTTCCTTTTTGAGTGAGCAGTTGACTACAGGTCTGGCGGTCAAGTTGCAGAAGGGGGTGCGAGACTTCCTGCGGGCGCTGCCCCGTGTCGGTGAGGGGCTCTACCATCTCGGGCGCAGGATCAAAGAATCTTTCATCGGTTTCGTGACTCCGGGGCTGCTCTTTGAAGGTCTCGGCTTTCAGTATGTGGGTCCGGTGGATGGTCATAACCTGGAGAAGCTCATCCACACGCTGCAGAACGCGAAAAATATCGAACGGCCGACGCTGGTCCATGTCCTGACGAGGAAAGGGAAGGGCTACGAATGGGCCGAGGAAGATCCGGTCAAGTACCACAGCGTCGCGCCGTTCCATGTCCTGACGGGAAAGCCAAAGAAAGAAAAAGGCCCCATCCCGACCTATACGGATGTTTTTGCCCGCACGTTAATCCGGATTGCCAAAGAGAACCCGAGGGTCATCGGGATTACCGCGGCCATGGGGAGCGGGACCGGCATCGATAAGTTATCGAAGGAAATTCCAGGCCGTTCGTACGACGTCGGCATCGCCGAGCAGCATGCGGTGACGTTTGCCGCAGGCCTGGCCACCGAAGGGTGGATTCCGGTGGTCGCCATCTATTCCACGTTTTTGCAGCGCGCCTATGACGAGATTCTCCACGATGTTTGCATTCAGAATTTGCATGTGGTCTTCGCGCTTGACCGTGGCGGATTAGTGGGGGCCGACGGTCCCACGCACCACGGGGTTTTCGATTTCTCGTACTTGCGCTCCATTCCAAATATGGTGGTGATGGCGCCAAAGGACGAAAACGAGCTGCGGCATATGGTCAAGACGGCGATCGAGCACAGCGGTCCGATCGCCTTCCGCTACCCGCGGGGCGAGGGCTGGGGCGTCGAGCTGGACGATGAGATCCATACCCTCGAGGTCGGTAAAGCCGAGCTGCTGCGCCCCGGTAAGGACCTCATAATCCTCGGGATCGGGCAAACGGTGATTCCCGCCTTGCGAGCGGCGCAGGATCTGGCCCAATTGGGTATTGATGCCGCCGTCGTGAATGCGCGCTTTGTCAAGCCGCTGGACCGCGAGCTGATCATTGGGCTTCTGTCCCGGGTTCCATGCCTCATCACGGTGGAGGACCATGTGCTGGATGGCGGGTTCGGCAGCGCGGTTTTGGAGATGCTGGCCGAAGAAGGAATCGCACAGGTGAGGATCAAGCGCCTGGGGGTGCCGGATCGCTTCATTCCTCACGGTTCACAAGAGGAGTTGAGAAAGCTGTGCGCCATCGACAAAGACGCCATCATCCAGGCGGCTCTGCAGATGGTGCGGGAAGAGAAGAAGAAGAAAAGGGAGGGATGGGAAAGAGGGAGCGCCTAGATAAGCTGTTGGTCGAGCGAGGGCTGGCGGCTACCCGGGAACAGGGGTGCAGACGGATCCTGGCGGGAGAAGTGCTCGTCAACGACCGGCCAGTAGCCAAGGTCGGAAGCCTCATCGATCGGGAAGCTCAAATCCGCCTGAAGACGAAGCCCGTCCCTTATGTGAGTCGCGGGGGCGCCAAGTTGGAGGGTGCCCTGAAGGAGTTCCAAGTCGATGTCCGAGATCGGATTGCTCTGGACGTGGGGGCCTCGACTGGAGGCTTCACGGAATGTCTCCTTGCCCACGGGGCTCGCCGGGTCTACGCGGTGGATGTGGGCTATGGCCAGCTTGCCTGGAAACTCAGAGGAGACCGGCGCGTGGTTGTCCTGGAACGGAGAAATATCCGTTATCTCGAGCCTGGCGAGCTGGCGGAAACGCCCGAGCTCGCCACCATCGACGTCTCTTTCATCTCTCTGCGACTTGTTCTCCCTCGAGTTAAACTGCTCTTAGCGCCGAAGGGCGAAATCGTCGCTCTCATCAAGCCACAGTTCGAAGTGGGAAAGGGAAAGGTGGGCAAGGGAGGAGTGGTGCGCCGCGCGGAGGAGCATCTGCGGGTGATTGGCGAGATCCAGGAAGCGGCGCGGGGGCTAGGATTCAAAGTGGCCGGGGTGATCGAGTCGCCCCTTCTAGGACCGAAAGGGAATAAAGAGTTTTTCATTCATTTGGTCAAAGGCGAAGAAAGTGGTTGACGCGACCGTGATCTATTGAGCGACGATGGCCCATTTCCTAAGAATTGCCCATCGAGGCGCTTCAGGTTCCTACCCGGAAAATACCCGCATCGCTTTCGAAAAGGCGATCGAGGCCGGGGTGGACATGATCGAGCTCGATTGCCAGCTTTGCAAGGATGGACATGTCGTGGTGATCCATGACGAACATCTCGATCGGACCGCCAAGGTCAGCGGCCTGGTCCGGAGCAAGACGCTAAAGCAGTTGAAAAAGCTCGACATGGGCGCGTGGTTCAAACGGTCTTTCAGGGGCCAGAGGATCCTTACCCTGGAAGAGGTCATGCAGAGCATGGCCGGGCAGGTGGAGCTCAATCTGGATATTAAGACCGTGCCGCACGGCCCCCTCGGGATTGAGCTCAAGGTCCTTTTCATTTTGAGTCACTACGACTATTTGGACCGCAGCATCCTCTCTTCTTTTGACTATCGGGTGCTGCGTCAACTCAGGGAGCTGGCGCCCGAGGCGCGGATCGGTGTCCTCTATGGCGCCGGGATCAAGGAGAGTCCGTTCCAGTTGGCCACAGAGATCTCCGCTCACTCCGTTCACGTTCAGAAGGAGCTGGCGACTCCGCAGTTCCTGGAGCGGGCCGTCCAACTCGGGTTCAAGCGCTTTGTCTGGACGCTGAATGAGGTGGTGGAGATGGAGCGATATCTCTCGCTCGGGGTGGACGGCATCGTCTCCGACTTTCCGGAAAAATTCTGGAAGGTCCGATCGTGGAAGGGTCGAGAGCGGGCTCAAGGCAAAACCTAACGCGGACTATTGATATCTACTCCACAAAATACGCCTTGCCAGGATGCCTGCGATCTTATAGAGTACGGTTTAGACAGATCATTCCTTCGTCTTATAGCGCGTAAGAGGAAGAAGGCCAGGCCACAAACATCAACGGTGGCAAGGACTTCGGCTCTGGTTTTTCCGCGGATGTATTGATCCCAGATCCTGACCCCCTCCCTCTTCCTAAATCCAAGGGCTTTCAAGAGCCTGAATAAGGAGAGCATTATGAATCCTCTTTTAGTGATTGCCATCCCGTTAGTGTTGGTAATCGTGGGCATGGTATTGAACAGTATCGGACTTTCATTTGATCAACCTGCAAGTTCGCCCGAGCAAGATCCCGCTAAAAGGCTCGAAGCTGAAAGGCACGCTTACCGCCAGTTCTTCGACTTACAGAGAAAAGGATCTTTGAAAAGGCAGAAAAGGGTAGGTCAGTATGCTTGGTTGCTACTTGTCGCGTTTATTACGTCCCACTTGTGGATGTATTTCGATACAGTGAATAGGACAACAGCCTGGAATCAGATTACCGCGCTTCAAACAGTGGCGACAGAAGAAGGGAAGGAGATGGTTCTCTCGGTAACCCTCAGCGACGGGAGCAATGCAAAATACCTCATCAAATTGACCAAAGCCGACACATTGGATGCCACCACAAAAGACGGGATTTCGAAACAAAAGGTCTCGTCCTGGGAGTTATCAAGCTTAAGAACGGCGTTGAGCATCGGCGATAATCCGTTGCCGCTCGGCGTCGCGCTGAAGATTTCCAATTGACGAGCGACAAAAGCCGATCCGACCCCAGGCCAGCATAAAAAGGGGCACGCCGCGAGGCGCGACGTGCCCCGGCCAATCGTCGGTTAACCGCGCACAGTCAAAATAGGAGAACGCAAATGGCTAAGAACAGAGTGTTCATCAACTACGATTACGACCATGACAAGGCCTCCCGGGATCGACTGCTCGGGTGGGACGCCGACAAGGAATTCGATTTCTTTTCGTACGACCAGTCCCTCGACGTCTCGGTAGACAGCAATGAGGCGGCGGCCGTCAAGCAGATCCTATCCGCTCGTATCGCGGAGTCAAGTCACTTCCTGTGCATCGTCGGCAAACAGACCTACCGAAGCGGCTGGGCGGCGTGGGCAACCCGGAAGGCGGCCGAGCTCAAGAAAAAGCTCGTGGCCGTTAAGACCGACTCGATCAACAATTCGCCGTCCGCGCTGCAGGGTGTCGGGGCGTCGTGGAGCATGTTGTTTACCTTCGACTCCGTCAAGAAGGCGATCGCGGGCGTCTAGTCGTCTACTCCGGCAGATCGCGTTGAAATACGGGCATTGAGGCGTAGTCGGCCTAGCGTGTTTGTTGTTTCGAGAATTCCGGAAATACCGTAGTCTCTTTAACTCCCTGAACCCTCGTAACCCTTTTCCCCCTAACTGTTGCCTGTCGCCTCCCGCCTGCTGCCTGTTTTTTTCATCCTTCATCCCTTCCTTAGAGGCGATTCTCAGATCGCCCGGTCTCCCGCCGGTTTGAACCTAGTCCATTCAAATTAGCTATTTTCTTGTTGGCACGATTGTCTAGAAACGAAAGCCTGACCCCAAAGCTTGACCCCTTGACCCCAAAGCTTGACCCCAAAGCCAATCTGATTCGCTGCTTAATAAGGGACTTGGGTGGGGTGGTAAAATCGTCCTGCCAAAAGCATGAGAGCTGGCCCATACCGATTGTTTGAGGCGCGATTGTGTTATATCAGCATCCTTTATGGAAAGATTTTTTGCCACTTGCCCCCGCGGCCTGGAAGAGTTCCTGGCAGAGGAACTGCAACGACTGAAGGCGGAAAACATTCATGCCGTAGCGGGTGGAGTCGAGTTCGGCGGTGAGTTTTCCCTGTGTTACCGGGCCAATCTGGAAAGCCGCATCGCGAGCCGCATTCTGTGGCAGGTGGCGACGGAGCGCTACCGCAACGAGGACGATATATACCGCACCGCTTACGCGCTCCAATGGAACGACTGGTTTGAACCGGAGCTCACGATACGAGTCAGCGTTACGGCCACCCGGAGTCCTCTCAGGAGTCTCGGTTTTGTTACCCTCAAAATCAAGGACGCGGTGTGCGATAAATTCCGCCGGCTCTCGGGACGCCGTCCCAGCGTGGACACCCGGCGGCCCGATATGCGCATCCAGGGCTATCTGACAGATCGCGACTTTACCCTATATCTCGACGCCACGGGGGATGCCTTGTTCAAGCGCGGCCGGCGCATAGCTCAGGGAGAGGCGCCGCTCAGGGAAAATCTCGCCGCCGGAGTCCTGCGCCTGGCCGGATGGGTCCCCGGCACTGTGCTGCTCGATCCCATGTGCGGCAGCGGCACGTTCCTGCTGGAAGCGGCGCAAATGGCCCTCGATATCGCGCCCGGTTCGGGACGCCATTTTGCTTTCGAGAAACTGAAAAATTTTGATAAGCGCCACTGGCAGGGACTGTTGCAGCAAAGCGCGGCCCGGCAAAAACCCAGCGTCCCGCTTTCCATTTACGGCAGTGATCTCTCCGGCGAGGCATTGAAATCGGCCCGCACCAACCTCGCGGCTGCCGGTTTGGAGGAAGTGGTGAGCCTGAAGCGGGCGGACATCCAGGAAATCTCCGCGCCGGCAAAGGAAGGCATCATCGTCACCAACCCGCCTTATGGTGTGCGCCTCGGCGAGCTGCAGGAGCTGGCGGAGCTGTACCCAAAGCTGGGCGATGTGCTGAAGAAAAAATTCAGCGGCTGGCGGGCCTATATTCTCAGCGCCGACATGCGCCTGCCGAAGCTCATCCGGCTCGCCGCATCAAAGCGTACGCCGCTTTTCAACGGCGCCCTCGAATGCCGGCTGTTCGAGTACAAAATGGTGGAAGGGGGAATGAGGCGAAAAAAAAGTGAGGGGACAGGTGTAAGGAGTTAGCAGGGTCAAACTTTAGACCCCAGTGAACTCATTATAGAAATGCTCTCAGAACTGAAGGGCCTGAATCCGTACTATGCCGAACGATATGCTCAATAGGTTGGTGGCTCACGGACCGACGATGGCCAGGACGTAGCGGTCCGGAGAAAGATACTGTCGGACCGCACGGAGGATATCTTCCGCGCTTACCTTTTCGATCCCTTCACGGTAGCGCTGCGCGAAGTCGCTGCCGAAGCCGAAAAGCTCGTTGAAGGTCAGATCGGCGGCTCTCGCTGCGTTGGTCTGGCGCGCGATCAGGTAATTCCCAAGAAGGTAATTTTTGGCTCGAATTAATTCTGGATCGGTGACTTTTTCTTCTTGGAGTCGCTGGACTTCACGAAGAATGCCCTCCTTCAACCCTTCGACGTTCGCGGGGTCGCCTGCCGCATAGAAGCCGAAAGCACCCTGGAACGGGTCCTCAAGGGAAAAAGCCCCCACCGAATAGGCCAGCCCCTGCCTGTCTCTCAGATCCACGAATAACCTGCCGCCAATCCGTGATAGGATCACCTCCAGCACCTTGAGGGTGAAGTAATCGGCATGCCCCTGTGCGGGGGCAGGATAACCAAGAACCAGGTGGGCCTGCTTGAGCTTCGTAGATTTTTTGCCCACCCGTGTTTCGCTGATCTCTACCTCGGCGGGAGGAGGGGTGAAGCTCGAGGCGCTTTGAGGCGGCTCCGAGAGTTTGTGGTGCAGGTGTCTCAAGATTTCTTCGCCGTCGATGTCGCCCACAAGGGTCAGAACTACTCTATCCGGAGAGATCAACCTGTAGTAATGGCTCACCAGGTCCTCGCGGTGAAAACGCAAGACCTGCTCCCTTTCGCCCGCTGGGGGGAGCCGGTAGGGGTGGCTGCGGAAAAGGGTTTGATAAAAGAGGCGGAACACCTGGGCACGGGAGCGTTCGTCGCGATTCTTTATCCGGAGGAGAGTCTCCTGTCTTTTCTTTTCGAGCTCTGCCTCAGGGAAAGCCGGATGGAGAAGGGTATCAAGGAAAATTTCCAAACCTTTTTCGGCGTTCTCGCTTGGAAAAATACCGGCCAGGCTGAGCGTGCTATTCCCCGCTGAGCCGTTCAGGCTTCCCCCGAGGTGCTCCACTTCGTGCACCAACTGGGAGGAAGTGAGGCGGGGGCTCCCTTGGGTCAGCATTGCGGCGATGAAATTGTGGATTCCATTGTTGGCATCGTGTTCGAGGAGCAGCCCGCCGATCACACCGGCATGGACGGCGAAGAGCGGCAGACGATGGTCTTCCTGAATGAGGATCCTCAAGCCGTTTCCCAAGGTGGCTCTGAGCACCCCGTTCTCCCGTGTCGCCTGCGGCGTGCCGGACGACCCCTGGAGGGAACGGATCAAGCTCGCGATCTCTTGGGGATCGGGCAGTTCGGCTGTCTCTTCGGGGACGAGCAGCGACACCGAGAGGCGGTCGGCGCGAAAGAAGGTTTGCGTAACCTCTTGCAGCTTACGCGCGTCAAGCTTCCGGATCGTCTCCAGATATGACTTTTCGTAGTTCGGATTGCCATAAAGCGCCTGAAACCTGCCGAGCCGGTCGGCCTCCCCTTGAACTGTCTCCTTGGTTTCGACAAAGGTGCGCTCGAAGTTGACGTGGGCGCGGCTTAGTTCCGATGGGGATACCGGCTCTTCCCGTAGGCGGAAGACCTCTTTGAGGGTGGCCTTCAAAGCCCCCAGGGATTTGACTGTCTCGAGTTGAGCTTCGATGAGGAAAAGGCCGGGGTCTTTGGGAGTAAAGGTGGAGGCGGAAATGGAATTGACGTAGCCCTCGGCAATCTTCACTTTCTGCGCCAAACGAGAACTCTCCCCTCGCCCCAGGATGAAGGCAAGGAAATCGACGGCCGGGGTCTCCGGGTTCGCCGCCCTGGGCATCGGAAACCCGATCACCAGATGCGACTGTCGGACCGGCGCTCGCACGACCGCGATGCGCGGCTCCGCTTGCGGTGGCTCCAGGGCACGATTTCGGGTGGGGGGGCTGCGCTCCGGGAGATCCGCAAAAAGCTGGGCCAGGTTTTTTTTCGTCTGCTCGCTCTCGACGTTTCCAACCACCACAAGCGTCATATTCGCCGCCGAATACCAGCGGGCATGAAAGCGGCTCACCCTCTCCCAAGTCATGCCTCCCAGCGTATCCGGAGTCCCGATAATCGGCCGACCATACGGGTGGTTGCGGTAGGCCATTTTGAACAGCTCTCGGCCAACTCTGGTCCTGGGATTGTCCTGTGCTTGCCTCCATTCCTCGAGCACCACTTGGATCTCGTTCCGGAGTTCCTGCTCACCCAGGCTGGGCAAATGCATCAGCCGCGCGAGGATCCCGAGCCCGCTTTGGACCTGGGAGGCAGGCACGACTAAGTGATAGACAGTGCGGTCGTGGGAAGTAAAACCGTTTATCCTCCCGCCCAATTTCTCGACTTCCCCTGCAAGCTTGCCTTTTCCTTCCTCGGACGAGCCCCGGAAAAGGATATGTTCCAAGAGGTGTGCCAGGCCGACCTCGTCGGGTGCTTCATCGGCCGCGCCGGCCTCCACCCACAGTTGCAGGGCTACCAGGGGGGACGAGGTGTCTCTTTTAAGGATGACTTTAAGTCCGTTGGGGAGGGCGAAAGACTCCAGTTCATGCGTTAAGGCAAGGGTTGGGCTCGGGGCAAGGATATAGAGAAGCAGGAAAACCGGCCACCACCCTAGGATGGAGAATCTTTCTATTGGGACACAGCTGCGCATATAACGTTTAACCATCCTACCGAGCTTGGCGCTTACCGTCAAGAAAGACGGGGGCGTTGCTTGACTTGAGAGATAGATCGGATAAAATAAATAGGTTTCAAGCGGGGAGATCCTGCATCCACCCAGGGAAGAGTGGGGGGTGATACGGAATTATGACTGGAGTAAGAGTCAGAGACAACGAGTCGATAGAGAGCGCGATTCGTCGCTTTAAGAAGCTCTGCGAAAAGGCCGGCATCCTAGCTGAACTGCGTAAGCGGGAACATTACGAAAAACCCAGTGTGAAGCGGAAGAAGAAGGCGATAGCGGCCAAGAAACGCGCCTTGAGACGATCCCGGCACTACTTCTAACTTGGCGGGCTCAGTCAGCGCAGCGGTAGGCGAACGATGGAACTCAAGGCCGAGATTCAGGATGCCATGAAAGCGGCTATGCGGCGCGGGGACCGCGTCACTCTCTCCACCCTGCGGCTTCTTTTGTCGGCCCTCCACAACGAAGAGATCAAGGGTCGCCGAGAGCTGACCCAAGAGGAGACACTGAAAACCATTGCCTCCTTATGTAAACAAGGGCAAGAATCCATCGAGTACTTTCGCAAAGGCGGAAGGAGCGATTTGGTGGAGAAGGAAGAGGCGGAGCTTGAGATCTTGCAGCGGTATCTTCCCGAGGCGTTGAGCGAGGATGAAGTTCGCGCCCTGATTCGGAGCGCCGTCGAGGAGGTGGGGGCCGCAGGGGTGAAAGACCTTGGAAAAGTGATGAAGCAGGTCATGCCACAGGTCACGGGCCGAGTGGATGGTAAACGGGTGAGTGAGATCGCTAAGGAAATACTGAGTAGCTGAGACGGTCGGAGCTGTTGCCTCAGCGAGTGATTATTCGCCCTTTTCGAAAACGGTTTTTGCCCGTTCGTGAGTATCATCGATCCGATCCTTCTGCTCCTCATGTCCCTATTCGCCGTGAGGGGATATTTCAAAGGGCTGTTCCGGGAGAGCTTTTCCCTGTTGGGTTTGATTATCGGCTTCATGGTGGCGGTTCGATATGACGAGTCCCTGGCAGTTCTCTTGAGCGGGCACTGGAAGTTGCCCCTCATCTTTCTTAAAGCCGTCTGTTTTGTTGGCCTTTTCCTCTCTGTCTACGTCGTCCTGAATCTGGCAGGATGGCTTCTCCATCGCTCTGCCAAGGTCCTCTTCCTCCAAAACCTCAATCGGGTCGGAGGCGTCGTGGTCGGCGCTGGCAAGGGGACGGGCTTGCTGGCCTTGGGGATTTTCCTGCTCCTTTCTTTCCCGTTAATTCCGCAGGGGGCCAAAAGAAAAATGGATGAATCGTTTCTTGTTCCTCCTCTTTACCGGCTGGCGCGCGAGCTCGTGCGGGTCGGAAAGGCCAATCTACTCCCGCGCGAGGAAGCGCAAGCGCGGGAGGGGAACAATCGCTAATTTTTAAGCCGCCGGATGATTCCCGAGCACAAGATCCTGGAAATTCGCGAGCGCGCCTCCATCGTCGAGGTCATCTCCGATCACTTGACGCTCAGGAAGGCTGGCCGAAATCACCTTGGAATCTGTCCCTTTCATGCGGAGAAAACCCCGTCGTTTACGGTGAACGAAGAAAAGGGCATTTTTCATTGCTTTGGCTGCGGCGTCGGCGGCAACGTTTTCCACTTCCTTATGCGCTATGAGCAGCTGACCTTCCCCGAAGCTGTCGAGCGGGTGGGGAGACGCTACGGAATCGTGGTGGAGCGCCAAGAAACGCCCGGCGCCAGGCGAGAGGCGGAGGAGAGAGAGTCGCTTTACCGTCTCAATGAGAGAGCCGCCGCCTATTTTCACCAGGCGCTCTTGGCTCAGGCGGAAGGCAAAAAGGCGCTGGGTTACCTTAAGGCAAGGGGGATCGACGAGAGCATGGCCCGCCGCTTCTATCTTGGCTACGCTCCGCCTCGGGGAGCAGGCTTAGTCGAATTTTTAAAGCGAGAAGGGCTATCGCTGAAGGACGCCGTGCGTTTGGGTTTGATCAGTCAGAGAGGAGCCACGGACTATGGGGAAAGGTTACTGGAACGCCTGATCTTCCCCATTGTGAATTCTGCGGGTCGAGTCGTGGGGTTCGGTGGGCGGGTGACCGCTCAAGGGTCTCCCAAGTATCTCAATTCTCCGGAGACTCCTCTATTTCGCAAGGGTTCCAATCTGTATGGCCTGTTTCAGGCCAAGGAAGCGGTACGGGCCGTCGATCGCGTGGCCGTCGTTGAAGGGTATCTGGATGTGATCGCCCTGGCGCAATTCGGGATCTCGTACGCCGTGGCCACGTTAGGGACGGCCTTGACTCCTGATCACGTTCGCATCCTGGGGCGCTTTACCAAGAATATCATTGCCCTGTTCGACGGGGATGAAGCCGGAGAGAAAGCGGCGGCGCGGAGCTTTGAAATCTTTATTGATGCCGGTCAGCTGGGTCGGGCCGCCTTCTTACCCAAGGGAGATGACCCGGACACCTTTGTTCGAGCGCGGGGAAAAGAGGCGCTGGAGGCGGTGCTTGACCAGGCGGTGCCATTGGCCGATTACGCCTTTAGCTGGTTGGAACGCCAACAGGGGACGAGCCTTGAAGGCAAGAGTCAGACGGCGAAGGAGATCCAACGACTCCTGTCGAAGGTCCGAAATCCTTTTGAAGCCGACCTTCTGGCCCGTCGCGCGGTTGACTCCCTGGGAATCAGTGAAGCGCTCTTGCGCCGTTCTGCGCGCCCCTCCGAGTTGCCGAGCGCCGCGCCACGTACGGGGAAATCGCCGGCGACGCTTCCTCCAGAGGCGCGGGAGGATCTGGCGGAACGGTCTCTGTTAAGCCTGATCCTTCGCTTCCCTTCGATGGTCCAGGTTTTGGCCGCGCAGGAGGATATCGAGCTTCTCGTCGGTCCGCCGTGGAGGGAGATTATTCAAAGGATCCTCGCGGAGTGGCGCGAGCGCGGGGAAGTGGATCCGGGGCGCCTGACGCAGAGCTTTTCTGTGGATCAGGCATCGCAAATGGCCGCGTTGATGCTGGACGGTGAAAACCTGCCGGAGCAGGAGCGTGAAAAGGTGATGGCTGACTGCGTGGCGCACCTTCGCCGAAGGCATTTGCGGAGTTTGGAGAGAGAATTGCGCCGGGCGATCCGCACCGCCGAAGAGAAAAAAGATGAAAAGGCCAAAAGAGAAAGGATGCTCGAATGGCAGGAAGTCGTACGAAGAGAACGACAACTAGAACGCCAGAGACTCGCCACCAAGACGTAGGTCTTGCAGCGTCGGCGAAAGAGTCTCTCGGGACAGGCCTGACCGCTCACAAAAAAGAGGTCAAGAAGCTCATCGACCTCGGTAAGGAAAAGGGCTACCTAACCTACGACGAAGTCAATGACATGCTCCCGGCCGAGATCGTGTCCCCCGATCAGATCGATGATGTGATGTCCATCTTTGGCGAGATGGATATCGAAGTCGTCGATTCCCGCCAGCGGGTGACTCTGGCAAACCAGGCGGAGGAGCTGCCCGAAGAGGAAGAGGAGGAGAAGGAATTCGATGCGGAAGCGGACGGGGACCTCGCGGGCAAGACCGGCGACCCCGTGCGGATGTACCTGCGTGAGATGGGGACCGTCTCCCTCTTGAGTCGCGAGGGGGAAGTAGAAATCGCCAAGAAGATCGAAGAGGGGGAAAAGCGGGTGCATCACGAGGTCCTCTCGAGCCCCTTCGCTCTCGGGTATGTCCTCGAATTGGGCGAAAGCCTCTCGCGGCACGAGGTTCGAGTGCGGGAAATTATTAAAGACGCGGATGAAGACCTGGATGACCTGGAGGATGAGGAGGTTCACGAGAAGAAGCTGCTGGACCAAATCTCCAAGTTACGCCGCCTGGCGAACGAGAAGCTAAAAATCAAAAACAAGCTGGAAGGTAAACGACTATCGGCTCGAGGGCGCAAAGATCTCCAGGAAGCCCTCTCCAAACAGCAGGAAAAGATTTATGCCGCTTTGAACGCCCTCCAGTTGAATCGAAAGCAGACCGAGGCGATCGCTGGCGGACTGAAAAAGGCTATGGATGAAATCCGCACCCTGGAGAATCGGGTGCGCGAGTTTGAGCGCCAGACCGGCAAGTCGTTCCCGGATATTCTCAAGCTGGTTCCGAGCGCCGACGGGCGAAAGAAGCAGTGGCAGAGGGCCGTCGGCTTTTTCCGTATCGGGCAGGAGGCGATCCGGCATATGGCCGAGGACATCCGCGGCTCCCGGCGCGACATGCGGCGGATGGAACGGGAACTGGAAATACCGGCGGAGGAGCTGAGGCGGCGGGTGCAGTCGATCGTGGAGTGGGAGACGAAAGCCAACCTGGCCAAGAAAGAGCTCATCGAAGCCAACCTCCGTTTGGTTGTCAGCATCGCCAAAAAATACACCAACCGTGGCCTTCAGTTCCTGGACCTGATTCAGGAGGGGAATATCGGGCTGATGAAGGCGGTAGACAAATTCGAATATCAGCGGGGTTACAAGTTTTCCACGTATGCGACGTGGTGGATCCGCCAGGCGATTACCCGAGCCATCGCCGATCAGGCCCGGACCATCCGGATCCCGGTCCATATGATCGAGACCATCAATAAGCTGATTCGCACCTCCCGTTATCTGGTGCAAGAGATTGGACGGGAGCCGACTCCGGAGGAGATCGCGGCAAAAATGGAGATCCCCTTGGACAAGGTACGCAAAGTGTTGAAAATCGCCAAAGAGCCGATCTCGCTGGAGACGCCGGTGGGAGAAGAGGAGGATAGCCACCTGGGAGATTTCATCGAGGACAAGCGGATCATCACGCCATCGGATGCGGTGATTAACATTAACCTTCAGGAACAAACCAAGAAGGTTTTGGCGACTCTCACGCCGCGCGAGGAGCAGGTTCTCAGGATGCGCTTTGGCATCGGCGAGAAGTCGGATCACACCCTCGAAGAGGTAGGCCAGAAGTTTACCGTGACGCGCGAGAGAATCCGCCAGATCGAAGCTAAAGCGCTGCGCAAACTCAGGCATCCGAGCCGCAGCAAGAGGCTCAAGAGCTTTATGGAGAGCTGATCTGCGGTGTTGGCGGTTTATCTCTAAACTTGCTATCTTCAGAACTCAAAACTAAAAACTCACAACTCAGAACTTGTTTCTTTCGACGGGCCCATAGCTCAGCTGGTTAGAGCCACCGGCTCATAACCGGTAGGTCCCTGGTTCGAATCCAGGTGGGCCCACCAAATTTTTGCGCAGCAAAAATTTAGAGCAATGGAGCATGGGACAATGGAACAATGGACAATGCGAAAATGCGGTCTACTGTTCTATTGTTCTATTGCTCACCCGCGTTTCTAGACCGTTGGAGCAGTGGACAATGGAGGGTAGAGCAGGTCGGGCGCAGCAAAAGGCTTCACGACAACAGCCTGAAGGGACAAATGCCAGGACGAAAGCAAATACAATAAAGGCCCACTTCTGTCCTATGTAGACAAACGTGAAGATTCGTCCTCGGCCCCTAAAAATAAACCTCGTAATCATCAGACCCTCCAGATCGGTATGTTAACGCAAGGCCTGATGCTTGCTTGATGAACGTAGGCAGGAGCCACTCAGAAGAATTTCAGCTAAAATGTTGACGACCTTACAGGGAATTGCTATACATGGCGAAGGCATGAAAAAGATCGCTCTTTGTAACACAGTGGTCTTGGTGGCTGCCATCTTCATGTGGCCGATTTTTCAACCGGAAGCAGGAGCGGCAGAGGTAAAAAGCCCCGTCAAGGCGCCAGTCGCGTTCGTAAGCGCGAGCGCGGCTTTCTTGCCACTGTTTGTCGCTTATGAGACTGGGATATTCCGTAGGTATCAATTGGACGTGACGCTCCAATACCTGGCTGCGTTGATAGCCACCCATGCTCTCATGGCTGGCGATATAAACTTTGTGGTGGGAGGCGCCGATGGGATCGCAGCGTCCCGGAGCAATCCGGGCTCCATTGTTTATGTTG
>Ga0209640_10000766_pt1 | contig 25660 bp, 15 predicted proteins | sample RifCSP10_1_FD_184018 | JGI IMG/M metagenome (GOLD analysis project Ga0209640, IMG submission 184018) | Soil microbial communities from Rifle, Colorado - Rifle CSP2_sed 10_1 (SPAdes) (version 2) | ecosystem: Environmental > Terrestrial > Deep subsurface > Rock core/Sediment | place: Rifle... | reverse complement strand
CCCACCACTGCCTTCAGAGGCGCCGCCCGCGGCCGGCGCCGCGCCGGCACCCACCCGATACGAGATCTCGGCGCCATGCGGAGGGCTTGGACTCTGGAACGTCTTGTGGCCGATTCCATAGAAGGACTCGCCCCTGTTCGGGCCTTCGCCGTAGTCATACGCCACGCGCGGCGCGAACAGGTAAGCGGCTCCAGCCATGACTCTGGCTCCAGCAGCCCCGGCCATCTGCTCCAGCGGGTTGATGTCGACGATCCAGAAGCTGCGGCCGTGCGTGGCCGCGATCAGCTCCTTGTCGCGCGGATGGATCTGCAGGTCGTAGAACGGCACGTTAGGCATGTCGCTCATGAACCGGCGCCAGGTCTGGCCGCGGTCGAGCGAGGTGTACGCCGCGCGCGACGTTCCCACGAACAGCAGGTCGGGGTTGAAGGGATCCTCGCGGATGACCCGCACGTAATCCGCCGGGCTCTCCTTCGGAAGATTGTTCACGATCGACCGGAAGGACTTCCCGTAGTCGGTGGTCACGTACAGGTACGGCGTGAAGTCGTTGTTCCGGTGATTGTCGAACGTGACGTAGAACGTGCTCGCGTCGAAGTGGGACGGCTCGAACTTCCCGGCGTAGATGTCGCCCGTGGCCATTCCAGGAAAGCGCGACATCGGGATCTGCTCCCAGGTCTGACCGTCGTTCTGCGTGACCCAGACATTCCCGTCGTCCGTCCCGGCCATCAGCCAGCCCGGCCGCACATGCGACTCGGCCAGCGCCACGACCGTGCCATACGTCTCGGCGCCGGTGGCGTCGCGCGTGATGCCGCCCGTCTTCGTCATGCTCGTGTCGATCTTCCCCCACTGCTTCTTGGACAGGTCGGGTGAGATCGGGACCAGGTTGTTGCCGCGCCACGTGGACTTGAGCACCCTGCTGCCGCCCATATAGAAGACGTCGGGATTGTGCGGCGACAGCAGGAACGGCGTGTTCCAGTTGTACCGCATGGTCCACTCGACCGAGTCCGCGACCTGGCGATTGCGCATGTCGGTCAACTGACGCTGAACGTCACGAGCCGGCGGACGCATGGTGTCGCCGCGGACCATCATGATGGAGTCTTCCAGCATCAGGTACCGCTGGCGGTATCCGGGCTTGGCCAGCGGCTGCGCTTCACCGGTCCTCAGGTTGGTGCGCTGGACGTTCCCGCCCTGCGACTCGGACCACACGATCCACGGTTCGCGCGGGTGCTGCTGCGTGTAGAAACCATCGCCGCCCGTGACCATGAACCAGTAGCTGTTCTGGATGTTCCCCTTCCGGCGGCTGGGACCGCAGTGCGACCCGTTGTCCTGCGCGCCGCCGCAGATGTAGTACGGCACGCGGTAGTCATAACTCACTTCGTAGAACTGGCCGATCGGGAAGTACTCGCCGAAATCCCACGCCCCGCCGCCGTCCCAGGTGATGTAGACGCCGCCGTCGTTCCCGATGGCCATGTGTTCCGGGTCGCCCGGATCGATCCACAGCGCGTGCGTGTCGATGTGCACGTTGCGCCCCGCTTCACGCGCGGTCCGTCCGCCGTCGCTGGAAACCAGGAGCGGCGTGGATGTGAACCAGACGCGCTCCGGATTCCGCGGGTGGACGCGCACCTGGCTGTAGTAGAACGGACGCACGTTGGCGTTGTTCATCTTCTCCCAGGACGCCCCGCCATCCTTCGTGCGATGGAGACCGTTCTTCAGCTGCTGCGGCGGCTGGCCCGTGCGCGTGTTCGGCGTGGAGTCCGCCTCGACCATCACGTACACGATCTTCGAGTCGCCGGGGAAGATCGAGAAGTTGATGCGACCCTTTTGTGTCTCCGGCCAACCGGTTCCCTTCACCTCGGTCCAGGTGGCCCCGGCGTCAGTCGACTTCCAGAGCGCCGAGCCCGGGCCGCCCGACTTGAGGTAGTACGGCCCGCGGATGCGTTCCCAGCTCGAGGCCCAGACGATGTCGGGATTCGACGGATCCAGCGCCACGTCGATGAACCCTGCCCGATCGCTGATGAACTTGGCGAGCTTCCACGTCTGCCCGCCGTCCTCGGTCTTATAGAGGCCCCGCTCCGGATTGGTGGCCCAGGCGGCGCCGAGCGCCGCGACGTAGACGATGTTCGGATTGCGAGGATGGACGACGATGCGGCCGATGTGCTGCGTCTTCTCGAGTCCCATCAGGCGCCATGTGATGCCGCCATCCGTGGACTTGTAGACGCCGGCCCCTGGCTCAATCGAGTTGCGCGAGTTCTGCTCACCCGTGCCCGCCCACACCTGCATCGTGTCCGACGGGGCAACCGCGAGGGAGCCCATGGACATCACAGGGTAGGTGTCGAACGTCGGGCGGAATGTCACCCCGCCATTGCTGCTCTTCCAGACTCCGCCAGCCGACGGCGCGACAAAGAGCGTTCTCGACGGGAACGGGATGCCGGTGATGTCGGCGATACGACCCTCGAAGTGCGCCGGACCCACACTTCGCCATCGCATACCGGCCAACATGGCGGAATCGACGCCCTGGGCGGCGAGAATTGAAGGGGCAGAGACCAGAGCCGCGAGTTGGAGCCAGGAAGAGATACGCATCGGATTCGGTGAGTAAGTGGGCTGCGAGTGCCCTCAAAGTGAAGCTACGACCGCGACAGCGCGAGCGTTGAAACCAGATGGGAGACGGGAGATAACCTGCAAACCCGATTACAGACGGATCCCGCGTTGATCGCCGTGCAGTTCATCTCACGTCTCCCATCTCCCATCTCACCTCTCGCCTACGGCCACAGCCATCCAAATACTCCCGCGGTAAACAGTCCGTAGACGACGCCATCCAGCACCTGCAGCCGGAACGTGCGCCACGGCCGTCCGAACCAGATCGACTCGGGAACCATGGCGAGGATATACGACATCATCGATGTCGCGCCGACGACACGGAAGACGGCGAGATACTCGGCTCCGGCGCCCAGCGCGTGCCAGGCCACGTACGCCACGAGAAGCGACACGATCACGTTGTAGATGAACGCCTTCAGCATCATCGGGCCCATCGGCGGCACGCCGTTAGGCACGATGGTGATATACGCGCGAGGACCCTTGTTCATTCTTTCCTTCATCGCCGGGTCCTCGAACACCTTGGGATCTCTCGCCCATGGCAGCGCGTACTGGCCGGGCGCCGGCGGATTCGCGCGCATCGACGCCTGCACAGCGTCCGGATCCGGCAATCCCTGCCAGTCCTGCTTGTGGTGCGGCAGTACAGTCCACGCCAGTGCCGAGAGGATGAACACCACCACGCCGCTCACAACTATCGGAAGCCACAACTGGGTGAGGAATTCCATCTCATCCTCCTGTTGTTAGGGCAACGGACAGCGGACAACGGACACCTGCAGTGCCGAGTCACGAGTCACGAATCACGCCAATCGCACTGCGCGCTCAATCGCCGTCTCGAGAACCCGCACCGCCAGCGCCTCCACCTGCACCAGGGGAACCCTCAGCCCTTCGTGTTGGCAGAGAGCGAAGACGATGTCCCCATCGTACGAAGTGCCCGCGGGCGTGATGCGCCGGTAGAGCCCCGCCGAAGCGGCTTGCGCCAGTTCGGAAACGGCCGAGCGGGAAAGTGCGGCATTCGTGGCCACCACCGCCAGAGTCGTGTTGCCGCCAATCGGGGTTTCGGCGGTCGCCGGCCGGGTAAGGGGGGACGGCGGACCACTGGCCAGGACCCGCGCCGAGTCGACGAACGTCCCATCGGGAGCCCTGGCGCCGGCGATGACTTTGCCGTTGCCATCGCGCACGTCGCCGAAAGCATTCACGACGGCGACCGCTCCAATCATCAATTCGTTGGCCTGTTCGAACCAGCAGCCGACGCCGCCCTTCATCGCTCCTTCGCGCCCGGCGACCTTGCCGACCGTTGCACCGGTTCCCGCGCCCACGCTTCCCTCGCCGATGCCCACGGAGGTCGCGGAGTCGCAGGCCTCGTACGCCATGGCGGGAGTGGGTCGGGCGTCGGGACGGCCAAGTGGCAGAAGATCGAAGATCACGGCCGCCGGCACGATGGGCACTACGAAAGCACCCATCGGATGGCCGCGCATATGCTCTTCCATCCAGCGCATCACTCCGGCGGCGGCGTCGAGTCCGTAAGCGGAACCGCCGGTCAACATGACGGCGTCGACCCGATCGGCCAGGCTGGTTGGAGACAACGCTCCGAGTTCGCGCGTTCCGGTGGCACGCCCCACGATGCACACGCCGCCGCGCCATGCGCGTCGTTCGTGGCGTATCACGGTCACTCCAGTCCCGCCCTCGGCGTCGGTTGCATGACCGACCATGAGGCCGAGTGGTCTGAAGTCGAAGCCGCTCACCCTGTGGCCGGCGCCTGCGTGGCCGCCTTGGTTGCGCACCGGCGGCAGAGCGTCACGCCCTTCATGGAGCAGACCTGGCAGATGAAGGTGCCGCAGCCGTGACAGGGATAGCCTTCGGACGCGCGCTCTTCGTTGCCACAGGCGCGGCACTCCATAGCGTCTTTTTCGCGCAGTTCTGTCATTCAGCCCTCCGGCGTAGCGCCCTAAGGTTATGCGCCGCGCGGTGCATTTGACACCTCCGCGGCTTGGCCGGCCGCGTCGCTCACTCGGGGAACCTGCCCGCGTGTCGCCGAAAGGGAGGCCCCGTCGGGAGCGCCTGTCACCGAGGCTTGAGAAAGACAGCAGCCTTCGGAGCGACCATTATCTCGATAGGCGTGCGACCAACGATGTCCCCATCCGCCTGAACTGAAACCGATGGCTCGCTCTGAATCCTGAATACTCGACCCCGCACGAATCTCATCCCCGGATGCGGACGGAAATCTCCCCGCAGCAACCGCCAGAACAGCGACAACACGTCGCTCGTCCGCTCGGGCGTGAACAGACAGAGATCCAGCTCGCCGTCGTCAGGCCTGATGTCTGGCCCGAGCGAGAACAAGCCGCCGAGTATCGAGCCCGCGTTCGCGATCATCGCCAGCAGCGCCCGCCCTTCAACGACCTGCCCGTCGACATCCACCGTGACATGAACCCGGTCCCGCCCGAGCGCCGCCCGCGTCGCCGTGATCACGTACGAAAGCATGCCGAGCGCGCGTTTCCTGCCGCGTGACGTACTCTCCACCATCGCGACATCGACGCCAACACCGGCGGCGAAGGCGAAGAACCGGTTGTCGGGCAGCCGGCCCAGGTCGAACGGGCAGCGGTCACCCGCCAGCAGCGCGCGCACGGCGCTGCCCACACTGAACGGCACCCCGAGCACTCCAGCCACCAGATTTCCGGTGCCGCCGGGGAGGACTCCTATCGGCGTCCCCGAATTGGCCAGCGCGCCCGCGACCTCCATGACAGTGCCGTCGCCTCCGAGCACGAAGACCGCATCCCAGGGCTCGGTGCGCGCTTCGAGCACGTCGCGCGCATGACCTGGATGTGACGTCACCACCTCGCTGACATCGACGTTGGCGGCACTGAACGCGCGCCGCACGGCATCGCGTTGTCGCGATCCGCGCCGCGACCTGGGATTCACGACCAGCAGGACGCGCTCTATCAGCGGCGCCAGATCCTGAAGAAGTCCAGACCCACCTGCTTCTTCGCCGTGCTGAACCCGCGCTCACCCAGTCCGCAAACCAGCTTGTCGAACGACGGCTCGTAGGCAGCCGCCACGCCACTCCGCGACGTTCGCCCGAACTGGTACTCGAGCTTCACGCCGATGCTCGACAGCAGCGACGGCGAAGCCGTGGTCGACGAGGGCAGGAACTGGCAGAGCCCCGACGTGAGCGAGATGAACAGCCGGTCCGACATCTGCTTTCCGATCGCCAGTTGTGCCCCGCCGACCGAGAAGATGTCGCCGAGCTGCTGCGCTCCCCCCTGCGATGATGTCTGGAGCTGCACGAAGTCGACCAGACCGCTTGCATAACGAGCGGCGTATGAACTCGCGAAACTCGTGAACGTGCCGAGCAGGAGAGCCATGGCGCTGCTGGTCCCGCTGCCCACGCTGAAGCTGGGCTGGTCGAACAGCACGTAGCTGAGCAAGTCCGACTGTGACAGCCCGAGCAGCGAGTCCGCGGCATACAGGTCGATCGCCGGATTGGCGAGCGTTCCCGTTATGTGCACGCCGACGCGAACGTCGTTCCGACCTCCATATGTCGCGTTGATCGACCGCGACGTGTACACGGCCCGGATGTCCATTGCCGGATTGAAGCCGGGATCGCCGTTGAAGCGCAGCAGGCCGGATTGCACCTGGAACGTGCGCTGCAGCGGACTCACGTTCAGCCGATACGTCCCGCGCTCCGTCTGCAGGTCACCGGTCAGAGCCAACTGGTCTTCGCTGAAGCGGTCGGCGCGCGCCACCGTGAGATTCACGGCGCCGGTGAGCTTGATGTCCACGTCCTTCGACCGCAGCCACACATCGTTTCCCATGACGACGCTCACGTTCTCCGCTGACAGTCCGCGAACGAACCGGGTCGCCGGTGTCGGCAGCAGGCCGAGACTCCCAACGAGAGCGCTGTCGATCCCGAGTTCGCGCCAGTCCTCGACGCTGAACAGTTCCTTGTCCGACGTTTCAGGCAGCGCAATCGTTCCACGGTCCACCACGACGGCTCCGGTTGCGCTCGACGCCTGGTCAGTACCGCGCCACGTCACGTCCGCCGTGATGAAAAGGTCGGCCAGCGCGCGGTTGCCAATGGCGTGGAATTCCCGCGCCGCCATCGCCAGATCGAACGACACGCTGTCCGCGTTGAATGGCCGGGCGATCCAGCCCGACGCCGAAAACCGGTCACTGAGCTGCGGTCCCGACACCATGGTGAGCGTGTCGATCCGCACGGTGTCGTTCCTCGCCCGGAGGTCGGCGTTGATCTCGCGCAGCGTAATTCCCGCATCGGGAAGCGTCACTGATCCCTGCTTCACGGTCAGTCTGCCATCGAGCGTGGCGGCTCCCGTGCGCCCCGCCAGTTCGGCATTCACCTCGAAGGTGCCCCCCGCCGCGCGCACCTTGGTGGTGAACGACTCGAGGATGTCGAGCCCGACGTTAGGCGAGAAGACCCGGACGCGCATCGTGTCGTCCAGGACGCGCCGGTCACGAGGCATGAGCGCCAGGTCGATCGGGTAATTGGCGTTCACCGTCAGCACCGTGGTGTCCGCCTGCACCACGCGTCCCTCCGCCAACAGCCGCTGATCGGCGTACGCGGCGGTCATCGCCACCTGGGCGACCTTGACGTCACCCGCGGTCACGCTGTTGAGCGTGGCGGACGCCGTGAGCCGCGGCTGTTGTCGCGTCCCGGTCATGTCGAGCGTTGCCGACAGGTCGCCGCCGAGGGGGATGCGCGTCTGCACGATGGTGGAGACGTCGCTCAGCGGAATCGCCTCGATCACCAGCTTCGCGGCAATCGGCAGGCTGTCGGGAATGGTCGCGGCCATGGTCATCCGCTCATCGCCGTCGGCGGTCAACACGACCGTGTCCACCACCACCAGCGCGGGCTCGACCCGTATCGACGCCGGACGCTGCAGCGTGAACCGCTTGCTGTCGAGCATGATCGACAGCGAATCCATCCGGACGGTCGCGGTATCCTCCTCGAAGGTGAGCGTGCCTACCGAGGCTATCACCGGGCCGTTTATCTCCGTGGCCAGGAACGAGTACCCCCCTGTCCGGCCGTCGCCGAGGCTCAGGTCTCCGTCCACCCGCGCGAACCTGACGCCCGACAAGCTGAGTGTGTCGGAATGAAGGCTGATGGTGCCGCCCATGTTCCGGGACACGTTGGTCAGTTCCGGCGTCAGGCGCAGATGGTTCGCCCTGATGCCGGGATACACGATGTCTTCGCCACTCACCACACCCTCGACATCGAGGGTATCGACCGATCCGCGAAGCACGAGATTCCCTTCGACCGTTCCGTTGAGCGAATCGGTTCGCGCCGTGCGAAGGTACGGCCGCAGTCCGCCCAGTGAATCGATGCGGAATGCGATCAACATGGAATCGCGTACGGTCCCGCCGAGCCCGAGCCCGCCTGACGCGATCACTCGGCCCGCCACGGTCTCCACGGTGTCCGATCCGAAGATGCTGATGCGTCCATCGGCGAAACGGAGTTGCACACGCGCGCCATCATACACCGACAGCGAGTCGATTCGTGACCGCGCCAGTGCAAGCTCGGCTGATCCGGCCAGGTTGAACAGGGAGTCACCCCGTACCGCCAGCGTGACCGAGCCGTTGAGCTCGGTCACCGGAGTCACCGCGGTATCGAGCAGGGTCCGCAGGTCGAGGTTCTCGAAGGACAGCACACCGTTCAGCGCGTAGCCGCCTATCGAGTCACCGTCGACGCGGCCGTCGTAGGCCAGCATTCCCGCCGGCCCGCGAAGCTCCGTCGTGACGGACAGGTCTTCCGTCGTGCCCTGGAGCCGGGCCGGCCCGGCGTACTCGCCCTTGAGCGGGATGTGCGTCTCGGTGTAGGCGCGACTGAATGTCGTGAACGAGAACGGCTGCGCCGTCATGGCGATGTCGTACGTCGTCGTGGTCTCGCCGAACGTCACGCGTCCCGCGCCAACCATTCGCGTCGCCGGGCCGCTGCCGTCGGTGTGCGTCAGGTCGGCCTCTGTGAAGCGAACGTCCAGCCACGACGAGTCGAGCCTCGCACGGCCCGCCACCTGGCCGTTGAGCCGGGGGAACTCGGGCAGCAGGAACTGCAACGTGCGCAGGTCCAGTTGGTCCAGGTGCACGTCCAGACCGTTGAACACGACTTCCGAGGGTTCCTCGACGTCCATCCGCCCGCGCAGTTGCCCGATCGTCACGGCACCCGGCACGTTGGCATCGCGGAAGACCAGGTCCGACGTGTCCACCATGAAGTTGTTGAGCGGGCCACCACTCGCTATGAGCGTACCGGTTATGGTCCCGCGCCACGGATAGGGCAGCGGCTCACCGGCCAGCTGTTCGATCAACTTGAAATCGAGGGGCTGCGCCGACAGGTCCACGTCCTTGAGAATCGTCACCGGGGCGCCGATGCCGAACGTCATGTCGCCGCGCAGCCGCGAATCGGTCGTCCGCACGTCCATGTCGGTCAGGATGTAGTCGATGATCCGTGGATCCCGCTGGCTCAGGATCCTCAGATCCATCTTCCCGCCGCCCGTGGCCGGTAGTGTCGGATAGATCCAGGCGATGTCTGCCATCGAGACGGTGCCTGCCCGGATCACGAGATCGAAACGCGCCGGCTGGTTGTTTCCCCACCAGACTTTCCCCGCCATGGTGCCGCCCGATCCGGGAAGTTCGAAGTGCGGTACGTCAGCCCAGATCGTGTCGCCCTGGATCCGTACGAGACCGTTCGCGTTACGGAACTGAAACGGCGGATCGGTTTCGTCAATCGAAAGATTGCGAATGGCGAACCTCCGTCCGCCCTGTTGCCGGTCATCCAGTCGCGCCGAATCCAGCTCGATGTGGCCGTTGCTCCACTTCTTCGTTTCGTAGAGCGAGCCCGGGCCGCGCCAGATCACTTTGTCCGTGCGCTGCAGGTTGTACGCCGTCAGGCTGTCGCGTACGGCGCGCGCCAGGGTCGTGTCTGCCCGCCAGCGCGTGGTGACCGTGATCGACGCCGAATCGACCACCACGTCTTCGAGCTTGATGAACTGACCCCAGCCGAGTCGCGGCGCTTCCTGCACGGGTCCGGGCGGTCCCGATGGGAAGATCCGGCGGAAGTTGAACATCCCGACCGAATCCTCGAAGATGTTTGCGACAAGTCGCCCGAACCGGACGTGTTTCAACAATATCCGTCGGTCGAGCAGGTCCCGCGGGTCGTACTCCATCTGCACGTTCGCCGCGGCGACGAAGACCGAGTCGTTCTCGTCGCGGATCTCGAGCGTGTCGATCAGCATCCCGGTGAAGATCGAGCCGCTGACGCGGCCGATGTATAGCGTCCCATGAATGCCCTTGTTGGCCAGCCCGACTGCGTACGCAACCGCCTTCGCCTTCCCCCACTCTGACCGCGTCAGGGTCATGATGCCGCCGACCAGCACGACGATCACGCCGATCACGATCGCCACGAAGGCGTAGAAGATGCGACGGCGGCGGCTCATCGTCAGAACGGCTGCCCGATCGAGAACTGGAATGTCAGGCGGTTCCAGAACGTCCTGCCAAAGCGCGGCACATACGTCGCGGGACAATCGCCCTCATCGATCTGCTTCGGCGGGTTTCCGTCCTCCGCGATGCGCACGCGCAGTGTATTCCCCGGACTCACGCAGATCAGGTTGCCCGACGGGTCGGTGATGTACGCCGGCCCGGCCGGACGACGATACGGGTTGTAGCCCACGTCGACGCGGAGGGGACCCACCGGGGTGAACACGCGCAGTCCCACGCCCGGCGTCACACGAATGTCGGCGAAGTTCACGCCCGTCCCGGCGCGACCGCGATTCCACACCTGCCCCGCATCAATGAAAAGCGCGTACTGCACCAGCTCGGGATACGCCGGGGCGCGGAGCCGCAGCTCGGCGTTCGCCACGATCACGTTGTCTCCACCAGTTGGCACCGTGCGGTCGCCCACCGAGTCGGGATTGGCGCGCCAGAACTGCAGCGTGTCATCTATCGTCGTTATGCTGAAACCACGGGGGACGTAGATCGCCGGCCCCATTTCGTTCTGCCTGTAGCCGCGCACGGTGCTCGGCCCGCCGGCGTAGAGTCGCTCCTGCAGCGGGATGAACGTCGGCGCCGTCGAACCTGACACATCGAGTCGCGAGCCGAGCACCGTGCCGGCGCGGAGACGGGCCACGAACGTGCCACCCGCCGCCGGCGAGTACCAGGTGGCATCGAAGGTCGCTCGGTTGAAGCTCGCGTCTTTCTGCGAACCGACCACTGGCGAAGCATGCCGGAGGTCGAGACGCATCACGGTGCCGGCAGAGGGGCTCGTCAGGCTGTTCAGCCGGCTCCGCGTCGCGGCCCATCCCACGACCGCGCTGCGCGTGTACCGCTCCAGCCGGTCGCGCGCTTCTGATTCGCAGACGTTGAAGACCGCGCAGAAGAACGCCGGCTGGGCGGCGGTGCGACCGTACTCCAGTTGATAGGACCACGTCATCGGCAGCCGGCCGCCGACGCCCTGCTGTACCGAAGTGATCACGCCGATCGGGGTCGCTCGAAGGTATGCCTTGAATTCGGAACGTCGCTCGCTGTACACCGACAACGTCGGGACGATGCGCAACCCGAAGAGCGCCGCCTGCGATATCGAAGCTCCGAGGTAGTAATTCAGCGTGTCGCTGACCGGGTCGTTCAGCAACTCGCTCGTACACAGACCACTGGCCCAGTCTGTGGGGGACGACGTGCCGAACTTTGAAACACGGGCGTTGAGGTCGAGCCGGCGAAGGCCAGTGAAGTTGAAGTTCGTGTGGTTCACCTGGGCGCGGAGGCAATCCAGGTTGGCCCAGCCGATGGAGGCGCGCGTCGCCAGAAGTTCCGATTCACTCAGTGAGACGTTGACCGTCACCAGGCTGTCGGTGGCGTCAGCCAGGCTGCCCGAATCGACCGCGACGCGGACAAACCGGAACGCCTCGGTCGCGAAAAGGCCGCGTCCGGCACGTTCGAGGGCGCTTTCATTATATAGGTCGCCATCGGAGACCCCCAGCACGGAACGGACGCGATCGGTGCTGATGCGCGCTCGCCGGTTCGGGTTGACCGGAATCGGCGTCGGGATGTTGATGGCGCCGATCCACGACTTGTGCCCGGGAATCACGACGTACTGCACGGTCGCCCGGTGCTGCGACGGAAACTGGTCGAAGTTCCGGAGCACCTCGGCCTGGGGATACCCGCGATTGAGGAGCCGTCGGCGGATCGAGTCGCGCGTGGCTTCGAGCACGGTGATGTCGAAACGATCTCCCACCTCGACCGGGAGGTTGTCCGTGAAACTGGTGGAGTCAGGAACAGCCGGCTCCCAGACGATAGTCACCGAGTCCATGAGCATCGGGTCGCCTTCGGTGATGCGGTACTCGACCGAGACGCGCCGCTGGCCTGACGAACGAATCACCGGCTGGATGCGGACATCGGGGAAGCCCGTGCGCCGGTAATGGTAGTCCAGGCGCGCCGAGTCTTCGACGAGGGCGGCGAGCGAATCGAGGCAGTACTTCTGGCCGAAGACCCGGAAGGTGCGACGCCACCAGGTGGACGCGGTGGTGGCTATTCCGCGCTCGAGGGCGTAGGACGCGTGCGTCTTGTTACCGCTGAACTTGAGGGCGCGGACCTCGAGGTCCGTTGGCTCGTCGCAGCCGATCTCGGCGCGGCGCTGCGCGGTGGCCGTTGTCGCGAGCGTCGACAAAAGGGCCGCCGCGAGACAGGCCGCCCGCGTCATCTCAGGCGATCTCGACCAGGACCGTACCCGGCCCGCGCTGCTTGGCGCGGCGCTTGACGTCCGCGGCGCGCATGCCGAGGTGCTGGAGATTCACCCATCCGTCCGGCCTGACGAGCAGGACGGCGGTGGAAAGACGGGCGAGCGGAAAGCGTCGCACGGTTCCCTCGCGATCCACGCCAGTGAAGGACCCAGCTTTGGCCGCTTCGTCGCCCACCGCTCGTTCGATGACCCGTTTTGCGCGACTGGTGCATTCTGCGACAAAGGCCTCGGCTCGACCGGGAGCCGTGAGAATTATGAAGTCGTCTCCGCCGATGTGGCCGACGAAGTCCTTGCCATCATCGCTACCAACGGTGCCCGACGATTCACGGATCGCAGCGCCAAGTCCACGGATGACTTCGTCAGCGATGGCAAAGCCGAAGGTGTCGGCGAACGGCTTGAAGTAATCGAGGTCCAGATAGCATACCGCAAAAGAGTCGCCGCGTTCGATGCGGTTCAGGATCTCCCGATCGATCGCGCGTCCGCCCGGCAGGCCGGACGTTGGATTGCGGTCCGATTCGCGCTGGACCAGTCGAAGCAGTGCCTGGACCCGGGCGCGGAGCTCGCGCGGATCGAAGGGCTTGGCGAGGTAGTCATCGGCGCCGGCCGCGAAGCCTTCGACTTTTGATTCGACCGTGCTCTGCGCGGTGAGCATGAGCACCGGGATGCGGGCGGTGAACGGGTTGGTTTTGACCCGCCGGCAGACCTCGAACCCATTCATCCCGGGCATGGCGTGGTCGAGAATCACGAGGTCGGGTTCACGGGAATGGATGGCGGCGAGGGCGGCGTGCCCGTCTTCGACGAGGTCGACCTCGTGGCCTGCGGACCTGAACAGGTCGCGCAGCATCAGGCGCATCTCTTCGTTGTCGTCGGCGAGGAGCAGATAACTCACGGATCGACCGGAGGTTGCGCGGTGTGTGTGGCGCCAGGGGGTGAAGTCGTAAGTTCTCCCGGTGCCAGGGTTTGGTCAACGGCCAAGCGCCGGATTCAAGCGAACTTACAGGCGTTCAACTCAGCAGCATGTGGGTCCCACTTTCACGCGCTGCCCGTTATGCTCTTAACCGACGAACGGCCCACCGGGGGTCAGGCAATGAACTGTGGCGTGTGGCGGTGGTCGCCGGAGCCTGCGATGGCGCCAAGCCATTGTGGCGGCGCTGGTTCCGCCCGCCTGACGAATCCACGACGGCTCGCCTCCCGGGACATCCGGGCGACGTCGGCGGCCCCACTTTTGCACTAGGGTCCCGCCATGGCATCGAATCGGGACGACAGACTGTCCGAACTCGTTGCCTTCGCGCGGTTTCTTGCGGGCGTGCCACGCTTCGTACGGCGCCGCATGACCGCGGCGGAGGCGCTTGCCATCGTGCAGGAACGCCTGCGCAGCCGCGAGAGCAACTTCCTCGATGTCGTGGACCGCGGCATCTACGCCAATCCCCGCAGTCCCTACCGCGCGCTGCTCGAGACGGCGGGGTGCATGCGCGACGACCTGCGTGAGCTGGTTTCGCGCGAGGGGATCGAAGGAACGCTGCAACGCCTCCGCAACGACGGCGTGTACGTGAGCTTCGAGGAGTTCAAGGGCATCCAGCCGATCGTGCGCGGAAGCCTGACGATTCACACCAGCCCCGCCGACTTCGATAACCCGACCGCCTCGCGCTACTACTCCACCACCACCAGTGGCAGTACCGGCGCGGGACGCCGGGTGCAGCTCGACCTCCAGCACTTCGAGGAGCTCCTGCCGTCGCGCATTCTGACCCGGCACGTTCAGGGCGTCCTGGGAATTCCCGCGGCGTCCTGGTCGGATCTCCCTCCCGGTGGCGGACTCCAGGGCGTGCTGATCCAGGCCGCCTCCGGTGGCAAGGCCACGCACTGGTGCGTCGCGCGACTCGGCGGGCCTAACGCGACTCCGTTGCGCTTCCGGGCTGCGACCTTCGCCGCGCTGAGCGTCGCGCGCGCCGCCGGCGCTCCGGTGGCGTGGCCGAAGCACGTCCCGTTCGACCGGGCCATCGAGCTCGCGGAATGGGCGCGCGACCAGGTGAAGCTCGCCGGCAAGGCCACGGTCCATTCATCCGTGAGCCGCATCCTTCGCATCGCCATCGCGGCGCGCGAGGCCGGCATCGACCTGCGCGGGGTCGTGTTGCGCGGCGGTGGCGAGCCGCCCACCACCGCCAAGGTGGCGCAGATCCTTGCCTCCGGGGCGACGTTCTATTCCAGCTATGCCTTCAGCGAGGTCGGCTCGGTGGGATCGCAGTGCCTCAACCCCGACGGGCCTAACGACCAGCACTTCATGCGCGACCACCTTGCCATGATCCAGGCGCCGCGCCGCGTCCCGGGCTTTGACATCGAGGTGTCCGCGTTCTGCTATACCAGCCTGCTGCCCACCGCCCCCAAGCTCCTGTTCAACGTCGAATCGGACGACTACGGCATCGTGGACGACCGCTCCTGTGGCTGCACCTGGGAGCAGCTCGGGTTCCCGCGGCACATCCGCGATATCCGCAGCTTCCGCAAGCTCACCGGCGAGGGCGTGACCCTGGTGGGGAGCGACATCGAACGGATCCTCGACGAGCTGCTCCCGGCGCGATACGGCGGCAGCGCCCTCGACTACCAGTTCACCGAAGAGGAGGATGAACGCGGCTTCACCCGGCTCATCCTCCGGGTCTCGCCCGCCATCGCGTTAGGCGACGAGGCCGCCGCCACGGAGTTCGTGCTGCAGGCACTCGAGCGCTCGGGCTCGGGCGGCATGCTGGTGCAGTCCACCTGGCGTCAGGCGGGAACGCTGCGTATCCGGCGCGAGGCACCCACGGTCGGCGGGCGGGGGAAGGTGCTCCCGCTCGACATCCGGCGCAGGGCAAAGGCCTCGTGATGCGCCGCGGCGCCCTGGTCTGTCTCGCCACGCTCGCCATCGGCTGCGGCGGGACGCCTGACGACTCGGCCGTTCCCCTGCGCAAGGTGCGCGTGGCATTCAGCCAGCACCTGAGCTGGGGACCGATCATGATCGCCCAGGCCGAGGGGTTCTTCACCGACGAGGGCCTCGACGTCGAGCTGGTCTCGCTGCTCCGGCCCGAGGAATCACTCGTCGCGCTGGTCACGGGCGACATCGACGTGCGCCCAGGTCCGCTCAGCGCCGGGTTCCTCTCGGCCATCGCCCGCCGCGCACCGATCAGGATCGTGGCCGGCATGGGGACCCTCGCCGCCGGAAGTTGCACGTACTACGGCCTGGTGCTGCGCCCCGGACTCGACACCACCCGGGGCTTGCCGCCCCTGAAGCGCATCCGCGCCAGCCAGGACGGCGCCACCCGGTTCGTCGTCAGCAACATGCTCGCGAAGCGCGACCTCAACATCGGCGCCATCGAGACCATCCGCATTCCCGAGGCAGTCATGGGAACGGCACTGGAGACCGGATCGCTCGACGCCGTGGCGGTGTCCGAGCCGGCACTGACGAGGCTGAAGAAGCTCGGCACGCTCTGGCTCTCCGGCGAGGACGCGGTTCCCGGTTTCCAGTGGGCGGTGGTGGCCTTCGGCGAACGCCTCCTCACCCGCGAGCGCGACACGGGCATGCGATTCCTCAGGGCCTACCAGCGGGGCGTCGCGCAGTACCGGCAGGGCAAGACGGATCGCAACGTGGCGATTATCGCCGAGTCGACGCACGAAACGCCGGAGCGCACGCGCGAGGTCTGCTGGCTGGACTTCACCCCTGACTCCCGGATCAACTGGGAGAGCATCGCCGCCTATCAGACATGGGCGGCCGCCGAGGGATTGATGCTGCGCACCGTTTCGCGGGATGAGGCGTTCGATTCATCGTTCGTGTCCGGGCCGGGCCGGCCCTGATGCGCTTCAGCCAGTCACAGGGACGCTCCATGCATCCTTTCACCGTCGACCTCCGATCACCCGTTGCCGTCTGGGCCGTCCGCCTGGCGATCACGGCGACGCTCGTCGCGCTTCCCCTCACACGGCTGTCGGCGCAGGCCGCCGACTCCGCGACCGCGCGCCCCAAGGCGTTAGGCGCCATCGTCATCTCGGCCACGCGCACCGAGCAGGAGATCCGCTCGCTCCCCACGCACGTCGTCGTCGTCGGCCGGCCGGCCATCGCCCTGTCCGCCGCCGCCACCGTGCCCGACCTGCTGCGCAAGATTCCGGGCTTCACCACGCGCGACTACCAGTCCGGCCTCGTCAGCCGACCCAGCCAGTCGATGGTGTCGTTCCGCGGACTCGGCGGATCGTCGGCCGGCCGCGCGCTGGTGCTGCTGGACGGCGTGCCCGCCGGCGACCCGTTCTCGGGCTGGCTGGACTGGGGACGCATCCCGCTGCCGATGCTGGAGTCGGCGGAGGTCATTCGCGGCGGTGGTTCGATGATCTGGGGCAGCAGATCGTTAGGCGGCGTGGTGAACCTCAGGACCATCTCGCCGCGCCAGGACGAGCTGCACCTCATGCTGGAGAGCGGAAGCCTGGGCACGATGCGCGCGGCCGGCTCCGGCAGCATTCGCCGCGGGAACCTCTCCGCCACGCTTGGCGCCGACGGCTGGCGCACGGATGGATTCGTCGTCCTCCGGCAGGCCGGCCCGGCCGATGAACGCGAGAGCACCGAGAACAGGGCCCTGACCGGGAAGGTCACCTGGGACCCCAGTCCGTCGCTGCAGGTCTGGTCAGCCGGCGGGACGTTCGACGGCGGCCAGCCCCCGATCGGCAGCGACGACGTGCAGCGGTTCGACGAAGGGCGTGGCGGCGTGCGGTGGCTCACGCCATACGGCGTGTTCACCCTGGCCGGGTTCGCCAATCGGCGGTATGCCTTCTTCCAGAGCTGGTCGTACAACACGGACCGGAGCAGCCGCACGCCGCAGCGTACCACGGGCACGCCCGCACATTCTGCCGGTGCCTCGCTGCAGTGGACCCGGACGGCGTTCGGTCGTCACGAGCTCACGGCGGGCGCCGACCTCTCGCTGGCCTCGGGCTCGGTCGCGGAACGATCCGTATTCGTGGACGGCGCGACGACCCGCGAGCGCAAGGTGGGCGGCGCCCAGGAATTGAGCGGCATCTTCCTTCAGGACGCCGCGGATCTGGGTAACGGCTGGCGCATGGTCGCATCCGTGCGCTCGGACCGCGTGCGCAACCAGGATGGCCGGCGTGTCGTCCGCACACTCAACCCGCCGAGCGTGGGCTCGGATTCCACATTCGCCGAACTCGCCACCAATCGGTTCACATACTCCTTCGGACTCCGCTGGCAGCAGTCGGACTGGCTCGGCTGGCGGAGTAGCGTGTACGAAGCCTTCCGCGCGCCGAGCATGTACGAGATGTACCACCCGCGCTTCTCGAGCCGCGGCACCGTGACGGAAGCGAATTCGGCCCTGCAGCCGGAGCGCCTCAGGGGCGGTGAGGTCGGCGCCGACCTGACGCTCGCGTCCGGCCTCATCGCCCGCGTCACCGCGTTCACCAATCGCGTCGCGTCGCCGATCATGGACGTCACGATCGGCACCGCCGGCGCCCAGGCCGAAGTGATCGCGCCGTGCGGCCTGATGCCGGCCCGGCAGACGTGCGGCCAGCGCCAGAACGTGGCCGCGCTCCGCAGCAACGGCATCGAGACGGAACTCGACTGGGTGCCTAACACGACGTGGGACGTCAATGCGGGGTACGCATTCAGCCCCACGCGCGTCCGCGCGCCCGGGCAACCGGCGGACGGCATGCAGGCCATTCGCTCGGCGCGCCATACGATCACCGCTGGCCTGATGTATTCGCCGCGCTGGGCCACGGTTGGCATCGATGCCAGGCGCATTGGCCCCAGGTTCGACGACGACCTGAACACCGTGAAGCTCGACGGATTCACGCTCATCGCGCTGCGGGTGAACCGACCGCTGGGGCGGGGCATGACGGGGTATATCAAGGTCGAGAACCTGCTGGACGAGGAGTTCGAGATCGCGCGCACGCGCGCCGGCCTGGCCGACCTGGGGGCGCCGCGGTGGATCACCGCCGGCGTGCGCGCGGCGTGGTAACGATGGCAGGTTCAGTTTCGTGGCCATGAGCCTTCCACGTCCCACCATGGAATCGCCGCTGGCCCAATCGAACGAGAGCGCCCGGTCCCGCCACTTCACGTGCGACGGCATCTGCCACACGTTCGCCGGCGATCGTGGCGAGGTGGAGGCGCTGGTCGGCGTCACGCTTGACGTGTACGCCCACGAATTCGTGTGCGTCGTCGGGCCCAGCGGCTGCGGCAAGTCGACGCTGCTCCGCATCATCGCCGGGCTCGAGACGCCGACCGTCGGTCGCGTGCAGTTCCACGGACCGGCCGCGGCGCGCGGCGTGCGCGGGGGACTCGTGGTGCAGGAGCACGGCACGTTCCCGTGGCTGACCGCCGTGGACAACGTCGCGTTCGGGCTCGCGCTCGAGGGGATGTCGAAAGTGGAACGACGCGCGCGCGCCATGGCGTTTCTGGAGCGGGTGGGGCTGGCCGACTTCGCGCGGCACTACCCGCACGAGCTGTCCGTCGGCATGCGGCAGCGCCTGGGGATCGGGCGCGCCATGGTGGTGGACGCGCCGCTGCTGCTGATGGATGAGCCCTTTGCCGCGCTCGACGCGCAGACGCGGCGGAAGATGCAGGATGAATTGTTAGGCATCTGGGCCGCGGACCGGCGCACTGTGCTCTTCGTGACGCACGACATCGAAGAAGCGGTCAGGCTCGGCGACCGCGTGATCGTGATGTCCGAACGCCCGGGGCGCGTGTTGGCCGACATCGCCGTCCCCCTGGCCCGGCCGCGCGACTTCCGCCGCGACCACTTCCAGGTGCGCGGCATCATCGAGGACGTGTGGCGCCTCCTCGATTCGCCATCCGGAGCCAACAGCTGATGCCGGCGCCCAATGGCACGGCCCAGGCAACCGTGCCGGCCGCGGTGCCGGTGCGCTGGTCGGTGCGCTTCTTCTTCGTCTGGTTGATCCTCCTCGCCGTCTGGGAAGTGATCATTCGTTCGGGGCTGCACACCGGGCTCTTTCTTCCGGCGCCGTCCGCGATCATCGCGTCCCTGACGAGTCTCATCCGCGATGGCACGCTCGTCAGGCACCTCGCCTTCACGATCAGCCGGATCATCATGGGACTGGTCGGCGGCGCGATCGCCGGGCTCGTCCTCGGGCTGGCCATGGGAATGTCCAAGCGGCTCCGTCGCGTGATCGATCCCATCGTCGCGGCGCTGCATCCGATTCCGCGACTGGCGTTCTTTCCGCTGCTGATCGTCGTCTTCGGCGTCGGGGAGATGTCGAAGCTGGCAGCCGTGTCGCTCGGCGCGTTCTTCCCCATGCTGCTGAACACCGTCGCCGGCGTGCGCGGAATGAACCCCGTCCACCTCGAGCTGGGGCGCAGCTACGGCGCCACGCGGCGGCAGATGTTCCTGCACGTGCTGCTGCCGGGGAGCCTGCCGCTCATGCTGACCGGTCTCCGGCTCTCGTCGAACGTCGCGTTCCACGCTACCATCGGTGTCGAGATGGTCGGTTCCCGAACCGGAATCGGGTCCCTGCTCTGGCTCTCGTGGCAGACATTCAGTATCGACCAACTGTACGCGGCCCTGACCGTGATCGCCACACTCGGCATCGGCCTCGCGTCGTTGATTCGATGGATCACGGTTCGCGGCGCGCCGTGGCTCGCCGAACGACCGGCGACCGCGTGATTCTGACGGGACCCGGGGGCGGACCGGGGAGGACATCGCCATGACCTCGCCCCTCCGCATGTACCCGCGCGGCGACCGGCCACCCCAGCCGGAGGACATGCTGGACGATCCCGACTCGGTCGCCACCGTCTCTGCATCGGCGTGGCGTGAGTTCCTGGCGCTCCTTCAGCGACACCGCGCACTGGTGCTCGGTGGCGTGGCGCTCACGCTGATCAGCCGACTCGCAGGCCTCGTCCTGCCCGCATCGTCGAAGTACTTCATCGACCACGTGCTCGTCGACAAGCGCAGCGACCTGCTCCTCCCTCTCGCCGCGCTCGTGATCGCCGCGACGCTGGTGCAGGCCGGAACCGGGTATGCGCTGTCGCGGGTGCTGGGAATGGCGGCGCAGCGCGCGGTGGCGGACATGCGCCGGCGACTGGCGGCGCATGTCCTGCGGCTCCCCATCGCGCGGTTCGATGCCACGCAGGTCGGGGCGCTGACGGCGCGCATCATGTCCGACCCGGACGGCATCAGGAACCTGCTCGGCTCCGGATTCGTGCAGTTGCTGGGAGGGCTCGTCACCGCCGGCGCGTCCCTCGGCGTGCTGTTCTGGATCGACTGGCGCATAACGACCGTCATGCTGCTCTTCATGGCCGCGATCGGCGGCGGCGTGGGCTACGCCTTCAAGCGCCTCCGTCCGGTCAATCGCGAACGGAGTCTCGAGTTCGCGCGCATCACCGGCCGGCTGGGCGAGGCACTCGGCGGCATCCGGATCGTGAAGGCATACGTCGCCGAACGGCGCGAGAACCTGATCTTCACGCGGGGCGTGCATCGCATGCTCCGGCTCGTGGATACCACGCTCGCGGGGTGGTCGGCCGTGGGCGCGCTCACCGCGCTCGTGGTCGGCGGGATCGGCGCCACGCTCGTGTTGCTGGGCGGACGGGCGGTGCTGGGCGGGGCGCTGACGTTAGGCGACCTGGCGATGTACGCGCTGTTCACCGGACTCGTGGCGGCGCCGCTGATCCAGGTGGCGCAGGTCGGCACGCAACTTTCCGACGCGCTGGCCGGACTCGAGCGCTCGCGCGAACTGCTCAATGAGCCTGTCGAGGGCGGTCCGGACTCGGGCCGCGCGCCCGTGCCGCGACTCCGCGGCGCGGTGCAGTTCGACCAGGTCGGTTTCCACTATCGCCGCGACGTGCCCGTGCTGTGCAACGTCTCGTTCGACGCGGCACCGGGGACGACGACCGCCATCGTGGGCGCCAGCGGATCGGGAAAGAGCACCCTGCTCGGACTGCTCGCCGCGTTTCACCGCCCCACCGCGGGCTCCGTGCATATCGATGGCTTCGACATCGCTTCGTTCGACTTGAACCAATACCGCCGGCAGATCGGACTCGTGCTGCAGGACACGTTTCTGTTCGACGGGACTATCCTCGAGAACATCCGCTATTCACGTCCCTCGGCGCGGCTCGACGAAGTCGTCAGGGTAGCCGAGGTGGCTCACTGCCACGAGTTCATTGATCGGATGCCGGATGGGTACGACACCGTGGTCGGCGAGCGAGGCGTGAAGCTGTCGGGTGGCCAGCGGCAGCGCGTGGCCATCGCACGGGCCTTGCTGTCCGACCCGTCGATCCTGCTGCTCGACGAGGCGACGTCCAGTCTCGACAGCGAGAGCGAGGCGTTGATTCAGGCGGGACTCGAGGCGCTCCGGCGCGGCCGCACGACGTTCGTGATCGCCCACCGGCTGTCGACGATTCTGAGTGCCGACCAGATCATCGTCCTCGACGCGGGTCGGCTGGTGGAGCATGGCACTCACCAGGAGCTCCTGACGTTGCGCGGGCGCTATGCCCGCCTGTACGAGCAGCAGCAGCGAGCGGCCAGGAACCGGTTCATTAATCCGGGCGAAGAGCTTCCTGCTGAGTAGCTCGTTCGACGACCGGCTCGGCACCTCGCTCGCGAGAGGACCTGCGAAGCTCGGGACCGACGCCAGCATGCCCCTGCGCATCCGTGGGTGATCCCGAGGTAGTTCAGGTCAAACGCCGGCGCCGGACCTCGCCTCGCAGGTCCTCTCGCTCGCTCCCACGCCATTGTCATCCGTAGTGGTGGTGTGGTCTGACGCTCGACTGATCTCCGAGCCGCTCCAGGATCACAGCGTCGAGATGACACGGTGACAGCCTTTCAGGTTGGAACCTCGCATCGGTGTCTTGAGTATGCAGGACAGAACGAATCCGAAACTTCGAGGCGTGCCTGGATCGTAGTGCCTGAGGGCGGATTTGGTTGGATCAGCAGGACTGCACAGGGGATCCTGGTGTACGGCGCTGTGACGCTGCCATGGCTTTGCGTGAGCTGGTGCGCATTGCGGGCGTCGTGGGCCGCCCACAGGATCCCCTGTCTTGTTTTGATTCTTCTTGGTCGGTAGACGTCTCGAGCTTTCTCGACGATGTGTACCTGCAAGCAGCCCATAAGTCGGTCGAGCGTCAGACCACCACCATCAGTGATGAAGAGATGGTGAGCGAGCGACGAGGACCTGCATGGCGAGGTCCGACGCCGGCGTTTGACCCGAACTCGCACGGGACGACCCACGGATGCACTGAAGCCGGCTGGCGTCGGTCCCGAGCCCTGCAGGTCCTCTCGCGAGCGACAACGCCGAGACAACGCCGAGCGAGCAAGAAACTTTGCCGAGCGTCCTCAAACGAGAACGCCGCGTTTCGCTCGAGCCCGTCAGGGACCAGCCGCTCGCACAACCCTGTCGCCTCTCGCCAAGTTCGATTCGGCGCTGACGTTCGCGACGGCGAATGAGCGGGATGATCTGGCGAACCTGGCGCGGGTCGGCCGGGGGCGCGTGCTGCTCAACCAGGGGCAGTTCGTGCAGGCGGCGACTGCGGTGAGCGCCGTGCCGACGAACTTTGTTTACGCCATCGAGGGTTCGACCAACTCGGCGCGCCAGAACAACGGCATCTGGAACTACACCGTGAACTTCTTCGGCTTCAGCGTTCCGGACCGGGAGGGGGCCAACGGACTGCTATTCCTGTCGGAGAACGACCCGAGGCTCCCGTGGGAGGACACCGGCGAGGTCGGCTTCGATGGTGAGACGCCGTACTTCATGCAGCAGAAGTATCCAACGAAGGAGTCGGAGACCGGATTGGCGTCAGGCATCGAGGCCCGGTTGATGGAGGCCGAGGCGGCACTGCAGGTGGGGAACACCGGCACGGCGATGCAGACGTTGAACACGCTCCGTCAGTCGGCGGGTCTGTTACCGCTGGCAACGCCCGCCACCGCTGCGGCGCGCGTGGATCTGCTGTTCCGCGAGCGCGGGTTCTGGCTGTATCTGACGGGTCACCGGCTGGGTGATCTGCGTCGTCTCGTCAGGCAGTACAACCGGCCGCAGGCGTCCGTGTTTCCCACGGGGGACTACCATAAAGGTGGAGAGTACGGGTCGGACGTGAACTTCCCGGTGTCCTCGGATGAGCGGAATAATCCGAACTTCGAGAGCTGCCTGGACCGTAGCGCCTGATTTTCTGGTCCGGTTTTTGCAAGATAGGACAATTGGCAGGGGATCCTGTGGTACGGGGTCACGACGTTGTCATGGCTTTGCGTTCGTTCGTCACGCATTGCGGGCGTCGTGGGCCGTCAAAGCAGGATCCCCCGCTTTTTTCGGCCTTCTTTTGGGCGTGTCCGGCCTCGAGCCGACCAGAGTTCCAGCGCGGATGCTCGCCCCACGAATCAGGGGGTTCAGGAGATTCGCGGTAGTCCGCGCGATTCGCGAGTCCCGCAACTTCTTGAAACGCGGATTCCGCGAATCTGGCGAATAACCGCGGATTGGTGCGTCGAGCATACGCAGCGGTGTCGGTGACCCAATCGGAACCAGTAAGCGTCAGACCTCACCCAAATGGAGTTTGAGTGTTACGGCTCCGACCCTCCGCGAGTTAGCCCGGGAGCGAGCGACGGGGACCTGCCGGGCGAGCTCCGATGCCGCCGGAGGATGGTCACCACAAGCGTGGAAACCAGTGGCATCGGTGTCTAGCCAAGGCAGGTCCCCTAGCGAGCGACTCGCGCCGACACCCAGGCTACGCGGAAGCAACCGCTACAGGTCCCTCCGACGGAACACCACGAACGTCACCAGCACAAACACCGCGATCCAGGCCAGCGGCAAGCCGATCACCTTCAGCATGTCCGCATCCACCACCAGCGCCGGCTGGCCAACCGACACCGCGATCGCGTCGGCCCGCTCCACGTACGCCGCGCTCCAGATGTTAGGGTTCGCCGGTCCACGCAGGGCAGTCAGCGGCATGTATGGCATCACCTTGCTCGCCAGCTCGACGCTCCCGATCCGCCGGAGCACCAGCCCGATCAGCTGCTCCAGGAACGCGAAGTACAGGAAGAAGACGCCGATAGCCCCGCCCGTACTGCGCAGGAGCATCGCCAGCATGAACGCCATGGCGGCGAAGCCCAGGCTGCCGAGTAAGTAGCCTCCGGCGACCTTGAGCTCGCCCAGCGACACCAGCGGCGCACCCGGATCGGGCGGCGGGTAGACCGCGCGGGGACGCTGCGATCGCGCGTCCCGCAACGCCTGGCGAAGCGTGGCCTGGGTCGAGTCGGACCGGCGCCTCCCGATGATCCGTGCCGAGTCGGCGGCCGTTGGAGCCTTGGCGAGCGCCTGACGAGTAGAGTCGATCGCCGCCGCCAGCGCGGCGGCCTGCGACGCGGCGCTGTCCGGCTTCGCCGTGCTGGCTGGTGTCGGGGACGTCGCGGGCGTCGCGCCGTTAATGCGCCCGTAGATCGCCACCCCCGTGGCGACCGCGAACGGCACGATGGTGAACGCGATCGTGACCATGATCGCCATCAGCCACTTGGCGGCGAAGAACTGCTCCTTCGACAGGCCGTCGATCACGTTCTGTCGCGCCGTGCGCCAGGAGTACTCGCTCGTGACCAGCATGACGATGGTGAGGGCGAGGAAGAACGCTGGCATGGGACCCAACTCCGCGGCCGTCATCGCCCAGGAGAATGGCGGGACGAATGGCGCGCTGGTTCCCTGTCGTCCTTCCATCAACCCACTGACAATCGCCACGCCGGAGATGAGCGCCAGAAACGCGATCGCGACCCAGAAGGCCCGACGCTTCACCGTCTTGATGTACTCGATCCGGAGCAACGTGCCGATTTTCATGCGGCACCTCCGGCGTCCTTCGCGGTCGCCTCGATGAACACGTCCTCGAGCGTCCTCCGCTCGACCGCCAGGTGCGAGAAGGTGACCCCTCGTTCGTGGGCGAAGCGGTTGAGCGCGGCCAGGTCGTCATTGGCCAGGCTCACAAACAACCGGTCTCCCCGCTCCTCGGCCCCTGTTGCCGCCGGATACTCAGCGACCATGCGTCTCAGCGCCGCGAGGTCATTCGACGCCACCGACGCGACCGTCGCCCCGGCGACCAGGTCGCGCACCGCGCTCTGCCTGACGACGCGGCCGGTGCGCAGGATCGCCACGTGCGTGCAGGTGCGCTCGACTTCCCAGAGGAGGTGGCTGGAGAGAAAGATGGTCGCGCCGCGCGCGGCCAGGGCGAGGATGATTTCGCGGACCTCGCGCATGCCTTCCGGGTCGAGTCCGTTCGCGGGCTCGTCGAGGATGATGAGTTCCGGGTCGCCGAGCATCGTGGCGGCGAGCGCCAGGCGTTGCTTCATGCCCAGCGAGTACTTGCGGAAGGCGTCGCGCTGGCGTGGGGCGAGTCCGACG
>Ga0209640_10000765_pt1 | contig 25670 bp, 21 predicted proteins | sample RifCSP10_1_FD_184018 | JGI IMG/M metagenome (GOLD analysis project Ga0209640, IMG submission 184018) | Soil microbial communities from Rifle, Colorado - Rifle CSP2_sed 10_1 (SPAdes) (version 2) | ecosystem: Environmental > Terrestrial > Deep subsurface > Rock core/Sediment | place: Rifle... | reverse complement strand
CCGTCGCATGAAAATGTGGCTGTCGTGCTCAACGCTCATGACGACTAGATCTTGTGGTGCATACGTCGTATACACGATTTTCTGAGCAGACACGGAGACTCAGAGGAATCTCACGCAGCTTTCTTCTTTCTGCCGCGCGCGGCGGTCTTCCTACCGCGAGCCGATTTCCTCGCCGGGGTCTCCGCTTTTTCAAGCGACCGCCGCAGTCGCTCCATCAAGTCGACGACCTCCGCCTGTTGCGGCTCGGCGGGCGCGACGAGCTTCGCCTGCCTGCCCTTCATCTTGGCTTTGATGATCTTCATCAGGTTTTCCCGGTACTCGTCTGTGAACCGACTGGGGTCCCACGTGTCGGCCAGGTTCTTCAGGAGCGTCTGCGCCATCTCGAGCTCGGGCTTGCGGATGTCTTTCGAGCTCGGGAACGAATACTGCGAGGTGTCGACGAGCTCCTCGGCATACCGCATCTGGGTGAGCACCACGGCATCCCCGACCACTTCGAGCGCCGCAAGGTGCTGCGCGTCGCGGAACACGATGGTGGCGATGCCAACCAGTTCGGTCTCGCGCATCGCCTCGCGCAGCAGCGCGTACGCCCGTTCGCCCCCTTTTGCAGGAAGCACGTGGTACGAGGTTTCGAAGAAGCGGTCGTCGATCTCCTTGCCCTTGACGAAGCCGCGGATGTCGATCGTGCGGCTCTTTTCGAGCGCCGCAGCCTGAAAGTCTTCCTTCGTCAGGACGACGAAGCGGCCCTTCTCGTATTCGTATCCTTTGACGAGGTCCTCCCAGGCCACCGGCTTTCCCTCTCGAGCGCACACCCGCTCGAATCTGACGGGCGACTTGTCGTCGGCGTGCAGCAGACGGAAACGGGGCCGCGAGTCGCGGACCGCGGTATGGAGCTCGACCGGAACGTTGACGAGGCCAAACGCAATCGACCCCTTCCACAGTGCACGCGCCATGTCAGCGGGCCCGTGCAAGACCCAGGCCCGCAGCCAGGCTCTATTGCGACGCCTGCCGATCGCGCAGCGCGCGCTCGGCTTCGAACCAGTCGTCCAGATCCCTGCCGTGCCCGCCTCCCCGGTTCAGGTACCGATGATACGCAGCCTCGGCAATCACACCGTGAGTCGGTTGGCGGCGCGCTTCGTCGTCGCCTGCCGTGCTGCGCGCGGTATCACTGATCGATCGGCGGCGCGTCGTATCGAGATTCTTCTTCGCCATGATCAAACACTCTATCCGAAGTGATTTCAAACAACCTCTGCGGAGCTTGTCGCCGGTAATCCCAACGATCGAGATGCGCGCGGGTGCAAGAGACGTGCTAACAAAGGACGTGGCTGTGTTACCGGCCGGCGGACGATTTCACGCGTGGAGCGTTGCTGGCGGGTGCAGCGGTGTTCGCAGTCGCAACAGGCCGGCGAGCGGGATGTGAACCCAGTCCGGCCGATTGTTCAGTTCGTATCCAAGCTCGTACAGCGCCTTGTCGAGTATGAAGGCGGAGAGCAGCGCGTCCAGGTTCTCGCCGTGCGACGGCAGGAACGTCGCATCCCTGACTGCTGAGATGTACGCCTGCAGGTAGATCCTGCCGACCCAGGTTTCCCACATCTGGGCCCACGGGGCCAGTCGTTCCACGTCCTCGGGACGCGTGAGGGTGGCCGCCCCAAGGCTGGTCAGAACCGCATAGCTGAGCGATCGCAGCATGCCGGCGACATCACGGAGGGGCGAACACTTGCTGCGCCGCTCCCTGAGTGGGCGCGACGGTTCACCCTCGAAGTCGATGATCATGATGTCGCCTTCGGTCACCAGCACTTGTCCCAGGTGGTAATCGCCGTGACAGCGGATGCGATGGCCGGCGTCGCGGAGTCGTTCGACGTCATCGAACGGACGCAGCAATTCCTCTCTGCGGAGCAGAAGATTCCGCGCCAGCTCCTGGCGGCGTTCGTCAAGACGACTCAGCGACTGCTCGAGCAAGGTCAGCTGGCGCTCCGCGTGCCTGCGCATCGCGGCGGCGTCGTTGCGCAGATCGTCAGGGCTGTACTGTTCGGGCTCGAACGCTGGATCGCCTGCCGAATCAGCGAGCCGGACGTGCAGCTCACCGGTGCGGCGGCCCAGGACTTCGGCGAGCGTCAGATACGTCCCGATCGCTTCGACGACATCGGCAGGTGGAGCGCTTCGGTCGATCGTTGGGCCGCCATCGACGGCCTCGTCTGCGCCACGAAGCGGCGGAAGCGTCGTCGCGCGCTCGAAGTAGCGCGCCAGTTCCTCGACGGTCACCTGCCACGCGTTTCCCTGGTTGTAGACGTAGACCTGAACCATCGCCACGGCCGTTGGCGGTTCGCCGTCGCGGAGATAGGACAAGGCGCCGCCGAGCGGGGGCACTCGCGTGAAATCGTGCGCCGCAAGAAACTCGCTCACCTCGAGGTCCGGGTGCGGGCCTGCCTCGATTCTCCGGAACAGTTTCATGATGAAACGCTTGTCGAACAGAATCGACGAGTTGCTGTGATCGGCAGCGCGCGAGATGGGCGTGAGGGGTTCAGGACCTGGCGGAACCTCACGTGCGGTACCGCGCAAGCGACCAAGCCGCATCGGCAGCTCTCGCTCTTCCTGAAGGATTGCGAGGAGCATCTCGCACACCTGGTCGTCGAACAGACCGTCGAACACGAGGCCCTTCCGCGCGCCGGTGATTCGCGCCACCGCCGACGCGTAGTGCTCGTGCTCGAGTGTGTCGGCGTCGGCGCCGTTCGCCGTGGCCAGAGGCAGCAGATAGCGCTCACGGCCTCCGTCATGGAACTCGGTCTCGACGACGGTGAGGAATGCAGGGCTTGGGCCGCCGCGCATCAGCGCCCAATCTGAAAAGCGCGCGGTGGCGATCGACCGTGCCTTTGCGCCGAACCACCGCTGACGCTGCAGGAACGGCACCAGGGCGTGCCGTTCGATGATCGTACGCAGGCCTCCGTCGAGAATCGACTCCCAGACGACGCCCGAAAAGAGCGACGGGAGCGCGGCGTGCTCTTCGGGCTGCGGCGCCGTGCGCGCGGTCATGGGCGCCACGACTTCCTGCAGCTGGAACGAGTAGAACCCGTACGGCGCGAGCGTGAGGAAGTACGGATGATCGCCAATGCGCGGGAACTCCGTTTGCCCGAGCATCTCAACCGGCGTGAGTCCCGCGAACGGCGCCAGCGGAATCTCCGCCGGCTGGACCGCGCGCGACAGGTTCGCGATACACAGGATGACGTCGCGTTCGTGCTTCCTCACGAAGACGAGCACTTTGCGGTTGGCGGTCGGGACGAACTGCAGCGAGCCGCGCCCGAACACGGTGTGCTGCTTGCGGAGCGCGATCATCCGTTTCATCCAGTGCAGCAGCGAAAACGGCGAGCGCTCCTGGGCCTCGACGTTGATGGCCTCGTAGCCGTACACCGGATCCATGATGACGGGGCCGAACAGCCGCGCAGGGTCGGCTCGCGAGAATCCCGCATTCCGGTCGCTGCTCCACTGCATCGGCGTGCGCACGCCGTTGCGGTCGCCGAGGTACACGTTGTCGCCCATGCCGATCTCGTCCCCGTAGTAGACGATCGGCGTGCCCGGAAGCGACAGCAGCAGGCTGTTCATCAGCTCGATGCGTGGGCGGCTGTTTTCCACGAGCGGCGCCAGCCTCCGCCGAATGCCCACGTTGACTCGCATCTGAGGATCGGACGCGTACTGCGAGTACATGTAGTCGCGCTCTTCGTCGGTGACCATTTCGAGCGTCAGCTCGTCGTGGTTGCGCAGAAAGATCGTCCACTGGCACGTCTCCGGAATCTCCGGCGTCTGGTTCAGGATTTCGACGACCGGGTGACGATCCTCCTGACGCAGCGCCATGAACATTCGGGGCATCAGCGGGAAGTGGAATGCCATGTGGCATTCGTCGCCGTCGCCGAAGTACGCGCGGACGTCCGAGGGCCACTGGTTCGCTTCGGCCAGCAGCGCGCGCCCGTGGTAGCGGGCGTCGAGCTCGCGCCGGATGCGTTTCAGAATCGCGTGCGTCTCGGGCAGGTTCTCGTTGATGGTGCCCTCACGCTCGATCAGGTAGGGGATGGCATCGAGCCGCAGCGCGTCGACGCCCAGATCGAGCCAGAAGCGCATGATGTCGAGGATCGCCGCGAGCACCTCGGGGTTGTCGAGGTTCAAATCGGGCTGGTGCGAGAAGAAGCGATGCCAGTAGTACTGTCCCGCAACGGCGTCGTAGGTCCAGTTCGACTTCTCCGTGTCCGTGAAGATGATTCGGGTGCCTGCGTGCTTCGTGTCGGTGTCGCTCCACACGTAGTAATCGCGCTCGGGCGATCCCTTCGCTGCGCGACGCGCCCGCTGAAACCACGGATGCTGGTCGGACGTGTGATTGATGACGAGCTCGGTGAGGACGCGGATGTTCAGCGCGTGTGCCGCGTCGACGAACGCCCTGAAATCGTCGAGCGTGCCATAGATCGGATTGATCGACGTGTAGTCCGCAATGTCATACCCGTCGTCACGGAGCGGAGAGGGATAAAAGGGGAGCAGCCAGAGGCACGTGACGCCAAGGTCGTGCAGGTACGGCAGCTTCTGTGTCAGGCCAGGGAAATCGCCGATGCCGTCGGCGTTGCTGTCGTAGAAGGCACGGACGTGCACCTCGTAGATGATGGCGTCCTTGTACCAGAGCGGGTCTGACGACATTGGTGATTAGTGATTGATGATTGGTGATTGGTGTTCCATGTTCATGGTTCGGTCAAAAACCACTCATTGCGAGCCAACGATCGCTAATTGCGAATCACGAAAATGTGCGCCATGCGTTCCGCGGGATCGAGCTTTACATAGTTCCATTCGCCCCGCCAGACGTACCGCGTGTCGTCCAGCAGATCCTGCGCGACGTACGATTGGTTCGGCTCGAGCCCCAGCTCCCGCAGCGGAACCTGCACGTGGCCGTGCTGGATCGAATGAGGATCCGTGTTCGCCACGACCAGCACGCGCGAATGCCAGTCCGCAACCTCCGATCCCGCGGGTGCGGTTGATGCCGGGCGTTCAGCGTACGTAGTGTCCGGCTTCAGCCGGACCGGAGGCGGCGCCTTGCTGAACCACAGGAGCGCCGGATTATCCGTGCCGTGAAACGCGAGCGTGCTGTTGAACTGCAGCGCGACGTGCTCGCGCCTGATCTGATTGACGCGGGCGATGAGCTCGTTGAGATTGCCGGGCTGGTTCCAATCGCGGGGACGAATCTCGTACTTCTCCGAGTTCAGATATTCCTCCGACCCTGGACGCGCGGGAACGTTCTCACACAGCTCGAAGCCGCTGTAGATTCCGTAGCTCGCCGACAGCGTGGCAGCCAGGATCAACCGGACCTCGAACGCGGGCCGTCCGCCCTTCTGCAAGTACTCGTGCAGAATGTCGGGCGTATTGGCAAAAAAATTGGGTCGCAGGTATTCGCGCACGTCCGTCCGGGTGAGCTCGGTCAGGTACTCTCGAAGCTCGTGCGCCGTGTTTCGCCACGTGAAGTACGTGTATGACTGATTGAATCCCGCCTTCGCAAGATACTGCATCACCTTCGGCCGGGTGAACGCCTCGGAGAGAAAGATCGCGTCCGGATGCTCGCGGCGGACGTCGGCAATCAGCCACTCCCAGAAGGCAAACGGCTTCGTGTGGGGGTTGTCGACGCGGAAAATCGTGACGCCGTGCGTCATCCAAAAAAAGACGACGTCGCGCAGCGCACGCCAGAGCGAGCGCCAGTCCTCGTTTTCGAAGTCGAACGGGTAGATGTCCTGGTATTTCTTGGGAGGGTTTTCGGCGTACTTGATCGAACCGTCAGCGCGCCGCTGAAACCATTGCGGGTGCGTCTTGGTCCAGGGGTGATCGGGCGACGCCTGGAAGGCGATATCGAGCGCCACCTCGAGTCCCAGATGGCGTGCGGTCGCGACCAGCCGATCGAAATCCTCGAGTGTGCCGAGCCCGGAGTCGACGGCGGTGTGACCGCCGGCATCCGACCCGATTGCCCACGGGCTGCCGGGATCGCCCGGAGCGGCGGTCAGCGCGTTGGTGCGCCCCTTCCGGTTGGTCGATCCGATCGGGTGCACCGGCGGCAGGTACAGAATGTCAAAGCCCATTGCAGCGATGTCGGGGAGCCGCCGCTCCGCGTCGCGCAGGGTGCCGCCGCGCCTGGGATCGGTGGTGCACGAACGTGGGAACATCTCGTACCAGGCGCCAAATCGCGCGCGCACCGGATCGACGATCACGCGCAAAGGCGGGTCTGCGTGCGTCGACGCACGCCGATCCGGACGCGCAGCCATGAGACGGCCGAGCTCCGGATCGCGAGCGGCGGCAACGCGGGCGGAATGGGGGAGCGCGCCGCGCAAGACGGCCGCGGTCTCCAGTAGCCGCACGTCCTCGTCGGTCGGGCTGAAGCCGGATGGATTTTCGTCAGTCCGGCTAAAGCCGGATACTACGTACGAGGGGGGTTGTTCGTCTGTCGCCGCGTCCGGCGTCGAGTTGTCGTACGTAGTGTCCGGCTTTAGCCGGACCGGGGCAGCGTCGGTCGTAGTGTCCGGCTTTAGCCGGACCGCCTGCTGGACGATGTTCGCGCCCCGCAGCAGGTCGCTCTCGACGTCCTCACCCGCGTCGGCCTTGGCGACGATCGCGGCCAGCCACGACCCGAATCGATCGATCCACGCTTCGAATGTGTACTCGTACTCGCCAAGGCGCGTCACGGTGAACGACGCACCCCAGGAGTCGTTGCCGAGCGGCGTCAGCGGAACTTCGTGCCAGTCGGCATCGCCGTGGCGGTACTTCAGCACGCCCGCCAGCCGATCGTGACCGTCAGCAAATACATCGGCGGTTGCGAACACGGCTTCGCCGATCGTCCGTTTGATCGGGAAGCGGCCGGCATCGATCTGCGGCTGCGCTCGCTCGATCACGACGCGCCGTGGCTCGCGTCGAACGCTCCGATCGCCACCATCGCGAACGCCAGCCGCTCGAGTCGCAGCCCCGGAACGGGGACCGTCAGGCGAGTCGGTGCGGCTCATGCTTCGGGTCTGGCAGGCTCGCAGCACGCTCGCGACGTTCTACGCTGAGAACGAAGAGCGCCAGCGTGCGCCCCTGCAGCGGATACGTGCTCCCGTTCAGGTACCGTCGCTCCTCGACACGCGGCGCGATCGTGTCGAGCACGCGAAGCCACGCGGTGTGCGGCCCGAGGCTGGGCAGCGTGAAGAGCGCCTCCGCGTCGTGCGCGTTGAGCAGGATGAGCAACGTGTCGCCTCGAACCGGCCGGCCGTGCTCGTCGATCTCACCCAGGGCGTCGCCGACCATGAGCACGCCGAGCGACCGCACGGACGAGGCATTCCAGGCATCGTCTGTCATCTCGTGTCCGGACGGGTCGAGCCAGTAGATGTCCTTGACGTCGACGCCGCGAATGGGGCGCCCCTGGAAGTACTTGCGCCGCATCAACACCGGTTGCGAGCGGCGAAACCGCACGAGCCGGCGCGTAAACGCAAGGAACTGTTGCTCGGCGAGCGACAGGTTCCAGTTGGTCCAGCTCAGCTCGTTGTCCTGACAGTACGCGTTGTTGTTGCCCTGTTGCGTGCGACCCATTTCGTCGCCGCCGCTGATCATCGGGACGCCGACGGAAAGCATGAGCGACGCCATCAAGTTGCGCTTCTGCTGCTCGCGGAGCTCCAGGATCGCCTGGTCCGTGGTGGCGCCTTCGGCGCCGCAATTCCAGCTCAGGTTGTTGTTCTCGCCGTCCTGGTTATCGTGGCCGTTGGCCTCGTTGTGCTTCTCGTTGTAGCTGACGAGATCGTGCAGCGTGAACCCGTCGTGGGCGGTGATGAAGTTGATGCTCGCGTACGGACGCCGGCCGCCGTGCTCGTACAGGTCGTTGCTGCCGGCCATGCGCGTTGCCACCTCGGCAACCCCCCGATCGTCGCCCTTCCAGAAGGCCCGCATCGCGTCACGATATCGTCCGTTCCATTCGGTCCAGTGGACGGGGAAGTTGCCAACCTGATAGCCGCCGGCGCCCAGGTCCCACGGTTCCGCAATCAGCTTGACCTGAGAGATCACCGGGTCCTGATGAATGATGTCGAAGAAGGCGCCGAGCCGATCGACCTCGTACAACTCGCGTGCGAGCGTGCTGGCCAGGTCGAATCGAAAACCGTCGACGTGCATCTCGAGCACCCAATACCGCAGGCTGTCCATGATGAGCTGCAGCACCTGGGGGCTTTGCATGTTCAACGTGTTGCCGCAGCCGGTGAAGTCCAGATAATAACGCTTGTTGTCGGGGACGAGGCGGTAGTAGCCCGCATTGTCGATGCCTCGCAGCGACAACGTCGGTCCGAGCTGATTCCCTTCCGCCGTGTGGTTGTACACGACATCGAGAATGACTTCGATGCCGGCGCCGTGCAGCGCCTTCACCATGAGCTTGAACTCGCGCACAGCCTCCGCCGGTGTGCCCGAGGCCGAGTAGCGCAAGTCGGGCGCAAAGAACGTGAGCGTGTTGTAACCCCAGTAGTTCGACAGACCGCGTCCTGCCAGATATCGTTCGTAGGCGTGGTGGTGCACGGGCATCAACTCGACGGCCGTCGCGCCGAGACGCGTCAGGTGCTCGAGCGCTAGCTCCGTCGTCAACGCCTCGTACGTGCCGCGGAGCCGCTCGGGTATTCCAGGATGCAGCTTGCTGAAGCCTTTGACGTGCATCTCGTAGATAACGGTCTTGTGCCACGGCGTGCGCGGCGGGCGGTCGTCGCCCCATGTGAACGCCGGGTCGATGACACCCGCGAGCGGCGAGAATTGCGCGTTGTCGCGTGTATCGAACGAGAGGTCGGCATCGGCGCTGCCGATCCTGTACCCAAACATCGAGTCGTCCCATCGGACCGGGCGCCCGATCGCTTTGGCGTAGGGATCGACAACGACCTTGTTGGGATTGAAGCGGTGACCGGCTGCAGGATCGTACGGGCCATGCATGCGAAAGCCGTACAACTGGCCCGGCCGGATGTCCGGCAGGTAGCCGTGCCAGACCATGTCGGTATGCTCCGGAAGCGGAATGCAGGCGTGCGGGCGGCTCGCGTCCGGTGAATCGAACAGGCACAACTCGACATGTGTCGCGTGTGCTGAATAAATCGCGAAGTTGACACCGAGCCCGGTCCAGGTGGCCCCAAGCGGATACGGTTGACCTGGCCAGACGCGCATAGAGCCTCTACGGTTTCAAAACCTCTGCCATTACCTAGAACGCGACCTCGATTACCTCGGCCTCTTCCGGAGCTCACTCGTGTTGGGTGGTGGCGAATCCCGATTCCGGTGGCCGGACCAACCTGCGAGGGCTCGAGCGACCGCTTGCCGCCAGCTCCGTGAGCTGGCTGATCCCCCTAGCCTTCTCGCGCGGTCAGGCGATCGTGTCGGCCTGACCTTCATAGGGCTTCGCCACCACCCAACACAAGCGATCTCCGGGATCTCCGGGGCTAGATGGGGCTGGAGCATGAAATCGGCTATAGGGTTCAACTTGAAGGGCACGACTTGTGAACACAGCGCCGCCATGACCAGTGAATTACAGCACGAAAAGGGTGGTACCCCGCCCGGCGGCGGACGCTGGGATCACGAGACGATGCGTGAGGCGGCGCAGAGGCCAATCAGCGGTCCAGGCAGCACGGACACGCTGGCAGCGAGCGGAGGGCTGGAACTGCCCGCGCATCGATCACACCCTGCTCGCGCGGCCGATGTCATTGCCGACGAGCCGATTCCCGGAGAGCGAGATGCATCCACTCTCACGCATCGGCAACCGGGAGCGATCGGTGGACGATTCTCCGGCGCCGATGCGCCGCCTGTGGATCCCAGGCGTCTGATGGACGCAGCCACGATGCACGATCGCGAACTCGAGGGAGGCGGCGGGGGCAGGTAGGAATGGGGTGGGTGACGGGTTTCGAACCCGCGACTTCCTGAGCCACAGTCAGGCGCTCTACCCCTGAGCTACACCCACCATGTGGCTGAAAGGCTCAAGTGTAGCACGCGGGTTTCAACCGCTTTTCGCTTCCACGAACCACCGAGGCAGCGAGACACCGAGGAATCTATTCCAATTTGGGCTCGGTGCCTCAGTGTCTCGGTGTTCCGTGGAGGTTAGAAACGCACCAGACTAGGCGGGATGCTCGTCGGGATCGAGGGCCTGCAGCCTCCCGTTGACGACGCGGACGCGATCGGGCGAAATGCTGCGGGCGCCGTGCGCCTTCGCTTCGTACATCAACTTGTCGGCCCGCGCGAGAAGATCGTTGGCAAGCTGACGCGCGAAGGGCCGACGCTCGTTGACAAGCCCGAGCAGCAGACAGACGACGCCGACGTCGACGTTGACCGGCTTCTCGGCCAGTCGGGGATCCACGGCGCCCCAGTCGCAGCGCTCGACCGCCTCGCGAAACCGTTCCGCGATGACCCACCCGGCGCCGAACTGGGCGAGGTCGGGAATCAGGAAGCAGAACTCGTCTCCGCCAAACCGCGCGTGGAGTTCCTGTGAGACGTGTAAATCGACCGACTCTTTTGCGATGAGGTCGTCGGACCGGACTTGTTCGCGCAGCAGCCGTGCGACGCGGTCGATGATCCTGTCGCCCAGTGCGTGGCCGAGCGTGTCGTTGTACCACTTGAACGACGTGATGTCGACCAGGCCGATCGCGCACCAGTGGCCCCGCTGCTCGAGCGCGAGAAACGCTTCGAGCTGCTCGATGAACCGCCGGAAATTCATCAGGCGGGTCTTGGGATCGCGGTGGACGCGGTCGGTGAGGTCTGCTACCAGGTCCTCGAAGTAGCGGGCGATGCTGCTGACCGTGGCGTCGCGCGCCGTGAGCTCATCGCGCAGCCGATTCAGACGTTCGGCGAATCCCGCGGATACAGCCTGAATCGCCTCCTGCTTGGACTGCTGCCAGAGACGCTCGTGGTGCATGAAGACGCTGTCGATCGCATCGAGCAGCGCCTGTTCGTCTGCGGGCGGCAAAGAAAGTCGCTCACGGACCCAGCTGTGCAGTTCCGATCGTGTTTCCGGACCGATCTCGCCGTCGGCTTGCGCCGCTTTCTGCATCCGCATACCCTGCGTCCCCAAGAAAGCAATCGGGCGACTTCAAAGGATGTGCCCGGGCGCGCTTCGCTCGAATTCGTCGATTTGCGGACGTTCTTGCGGCAGAGCCGTGTATTTAGGGGTCCGGGAAGTGGAATATTCGGCGTTGATTGACAGTTGTGGAACTCGCGCTATGCCAGCCTCCCGACTTCGGCTTCGAGCAAGCTCCAGCATTTTGTTCCGAGTATCTGTTTCCACGATGAGTAGACGCCGGCAAGCTTTGCTCGAAACGGCGCCGTGTCCACGTCGTTGAAGGCCAGTCCGCGCGCGGCAAGCGACGCGCGCGCTTCGGTGTTGGCGGTCTCCTGATCCCGCCGCTGCAAGCGTACCGCCCGAGCGGTATTGCTCTCGATGCTGGCCCTGATGTCGCCCGGCAGGCGCTGCCACGTGGCGAGATTCGCAATGAGGTTGAAGCCCGACCACATATGGTTGGTCATGCTGGCGTATTTCATGACCTCGTAGTGCCTGAAGAAGTTCATATAGGCCAGCGGGTTTTCCTGCGCGTCGACTTTGCCGCTCTTGAGCGCCTCATAGATGCCGCTGCTGTTGACGGTCACCGGTTCGGCGCCGAGCGCCTTGAACATGTCTTCGAACATCCTGCCGTCAGGCACCCGCATGCGCATCCCGATGACGTCGTCCGGCGTTCTGACTGGCCGCGTCCTCCCAGCCATCTGGCGCATGCCGTTGTCGAAGGCGCCCACCGGAAAGCCGACGATGCCTTTCGTCTGCATCTCCTGGCGCAGATAGGTGCCGAGGGCGCCATCCATCGCCTTGTGGGCGTGTGCGGCCGACTGGAACGCGAACGGCACCTGTTGCACGTTGGCGGCCGGCGCCACGTTGCCGATGATGCCGCCCATCAGCGTGAAGAACTGAATCTCGCCGGACACGAGCATCTCGAGCACTGCAGGGTCGCTTCCCGGGTGCTTCGCGTTCTCCGGGAAGATCCTCGTTTCCACACGGCCGCGACTTTCGTCGCGAACCGCCGTCCACATCTCGACGAGGCGCTGATGGAGGGGGCTCTCCGCCGTCTGGTTGTGGTACTGGCTGAAGGAGTACGCCGGGCGTTGCTGCCCCCGGACCAGGGTTCCGACGGATGCGGCGGCTGCGCTGCCAAGGAAGGCGCGGCGGCTGACGACCTTTGAGATGGTCATGGGGTACTCTAGCATTGACGAATTTATGGATTTACGAATTGACGGATTTGATTGCGGTATATCGAACGAAACACATTCGTCGATTTCAATCCGTAAATCCGTAAATTCGTCAATTCCTCGTATTATTTGACAGTCCGATGCGTCTGCTCTATAAGCGCATCACGAGAAGAAATCGCGTGTCCGACGCACTCACATTTTCATGAAGGAGAGCCACATGAGACGTTGGCATTTTGCAGTTGCGGCGCTCGTTATCGGCCTTGGCGCCGGCGCCGCCGCGCAGCATCGCGCCGAATCGCGCGATATGGCGCTCCTTGGCCATAACGACCTCCAGGCCCGTAGCGCCTACCAGCCGACCATTCACCGGCAGGGCGACCGCTACATCGCGTATGTCGGCCACCACGGTGGCAGGATGCCGAACCCGATGACCGGGCAGGTGGAACCGAACGGGACCTCGGTGCTCGACGTGACGAACCCAAGAAGTCCCCGCTATCTCACGCATATTCCGGGCGGTGCGGGAGAAGGCGAAGGGGGCGGCGCCCAGATGGCGAGCGTCTGCAACGGCAGCACGCTTCCTCGCGCCGATCGCACCAAGGTCTACCTGCTGCGGTCGTTCGGCGGCTCTGCCCATGAGATCTGGGATGTGACCACGCCGGAGAAGCCGACCCGCGTCACGGTGGTCGTGAGCGGACTGAGAGACACGCACAAGAGTTTCTGGGAATGCGATACAGGGATTGCCTACCTCGTTTCGGGCGACCCCGCGTGGCGCACCCGGCGGATGACCAAGATCTACGACCTGAGCAATCCGGCGAGTCCGGTATTCATTCGGGACTACGGTGTCGTCGGGCAGCAGCCTGGCTCTACCGGCGACGTGCCAACCGAGCTGCACGGTCCTATTTCGCTGGGGCCGAAGGGCAACCGTGTCTATTTCTCGCACGGCACCGGCCGCGGCGGCATCGTCCAGATCGTCGACCGCGAGAAGCTGTTGAACGGTCCGAAGGAGCCGACCGAAGCCAACCTGCGTTACCCGGTGATCACGCAGATCGATCTCCCGCCCGAGTCGGGCGCCCACACGGGGCTGCCAATTCTTGGCGTGCCGATGCCGGAATTCGCCAAGCAACGGCCGCCGGCCAACCATCCTCAGCCCGGCATGGGCCACGACCACGGCGACACGATTCCTCGTCTGACGACCACCGGCCCGCATCGCGACTTCATCGCTGTTGTCGGTGAGACGACCGGCAACGAGTGTCTCGAGAACAGGCAGTTCGTCCGGATGGTGGACATCACGTGGGACACCAATCCCGTTGGCGTCGAGACATTCAATGTGCCGGAAGCGAGTGGCAACTTCTGCGAGCGCGGCGGCCGCTTTGGCGCCCACGCGTCGCACGAAAACACGACGCCTATCTATTACGGGCGGGTGTTGTTCGTCTCCTGGTTCAACGCCGGCCTACGTGCCATCGACATCCGGGATCCTTATGACCTGAAGGAAATTGCGTTTTACATTCCCGCGACGACGGACAAGACCGACCAGCGCTGCGTCGGTCAGGACGCCCAGCGCCGGTGCAAGACCGCGATTCAGACCAACAACGTCGAAGTGGACGATCGCGGATACGTCTACATCGCCGACCGTGCAAATACTGGACTGCACATCCTCGAGCTGACCGGCGCGGCGCGCCGGGTTGCGAATTACCCGGGGCAGAGCACGGCGCAGAGGTAATCAAGGCACAAGTCACAAGGCACAAGGCACAAATCACAATGGCAGGGACCACGAAGCACACGAAGACCATCTAGTCTTCGCGGCCTTCGTGGTTTCCCTTGATCTCTTGTGACTTGTGCCCTGTGACTTGTGACTTGTGACTTAGGGTGCCGCCAGACCCCATCCCGTCCTGAGCCTGGCACGATCGACCTCGTGACCTCGCAGGAACACCCTTGAAATCCGCCGGGTGTTGGTGATGTCATCGAGTGGATTGGCGTCGAGAACGACGAAGTCGGCGCTCTTGCCGGGCGCCACCGTACCCAGATCATCCAGACCAAGTATCTCCGCCGAGTTCCGCGTAGCGGAAACGAGCACCTGCGCTGGCGTCATGCCGGCCGCAACCATGTTTTCGAGCTCGGCGTGCATCGTCCAGCCGACGAACTGGTCGCCGGTCTGTCCACCCCCGTCGGTGCCGACGCCAATCTTGACGCCCGCTGCCGCGAGCCGTCGAACCCCGCGCGCCAACCGGTCCCACGCCTGACGGCTCTGTTGAGCGGCTTCGGGTGTTTGTCCCGCCAGACGGTCCTGGAGCCGCTTGATCTGTTCCGGCCGAACCGTCTCGCGGATGAGCGGGTGGGGTGGATTGAGCCACGGCGCCGACACGACTCGGCGTGGCGCGCTGAGCGCCAGCAGGACGGCCGTGTTGGGATGCTGCTTGAACAGCGCGACCAGCTCATCGTCAACGTCGCTGATCATGTGACCGAACACGTCGATGCCGGCGCGCAGCAGATCTTTTGCCTCGCGCAGTCCTGTGGCGTGCACGACCACGCGCATGCCATGCCGGTGCGCTTCGTCGAAAATCGCGCCGTATAGGTCCGGGGTCAGCGTCTTGATCGTCCCGCCCCGGGTATCCACCCACGTCTTGATCAGCGGGATCTTCAGTCGGGCCAGCTCCTGCACGTCGGCGCGGGCGCCCTCGACCGTGGTCACGACGTACGCGGCATGCCGCATGTTCTCGTGGCTGATCTCTTCCAGTGGCGCGAGACCGCGTCCGGCGGTGAGGAATCTGGCGGCGTCAGGATATTTTCCCGCGCGCGTTTCGTCCCTGAGCTGAAACGGCAGCTCGCCGAAGTCGCTCCCCATTGCCTGACTCGCGGCGACACCGAAGTAGGCGAAGCGATACAGGTGGTCGAGGATGTTCTCCCGCGTGTAGTTCTGCGGTCCGCTCGTCAGGTTTCTCATGTACCCGATATGCGAGTGCGCATCGATCAGGGCAGGAATGACGGTTTTGCCGGTCAGGTCGACTCGGACGGCGTCGCGGGGCGCCAGGCTGTTGCCCTCGCGGCCCACTCGAGTGAAACGACCGTTTTGAACCAGGAATGCAGAGCGTTCGATGGGCGGGCCGCCGTCGCCCGTGATCAGCCGAGCCCCTTCATACAGAACGGTTGTGGCGGGACGCGGCGCCTGCGCGGTGGCATTCGCAAGCAGCGCCGACATCAGAACAGTTGAGAGTAGTCCTCGCGTCATCAGTGCGGCGCGATTCTACGCCAACTTTCTATCGGACGTCGCAACGCGTTACTATTGCGCCTTCGTGGCTCCCGGCGCCTGTTTTTCTTCGATTGTCGGTGGACCGGTCGCGCGCTGGATCGTCCACTGGAGGATGTTATGACTCGTGTAACCCGGAAACCGATGCTGCTTGCGATCGTCACAATTGCGGGCGCATCGATGTTCGTGAGTGCCCAGCAGCCCGCCTTCGCACAAGGCTCCGGCGCCGCAAGAGCGGACATCGTGTTGACCAACGGCAAGGTCATCACTGTTGATGAAAAGTTCTCCATAGCGCAGGCGGTGGCTATTCGCGGTGATCGGATTGTCGCGGTCGGCACGAATCAGCAGATCAACGCGCTGGCCGGGCCTGGCACCCGGCGGATCGATCTGCGCGGCCGCGCGCTGATGCCGGGGTTCATCGACAATCATGCGCACTATCAGGAAGAGGGGGCGTACTGGACGCTCGAGGACCGCCTCGACGGCGTCGACACGCGCAAGCAGGCGATCGAAATCATCCGGGCACGGGCAAAGCAGAAAGGTCCCGGGCAGTGGATCTTCACGCTCGGCGGCTGGTCTCCCGATGTGTTCACAGACGACTCGCGGCCGTTCACTCGCGACGAGCTGGACAAGATCGCGCCCGATAACCCGGTGTTCCTGCAGTTCTCGCGGGAGCAGTACTACCTGAACAGCAAGGCGATCGAGGCCACCGGCATGGAGAAGATGAAGGATCCAGAGATCCAGCGCGACGCCAGCGGCCGCGCCACCGGTATCGTCGACGGCGACCGCGTTGGCGGCATGCTCCGGAACGCGTCGGGAGTCCTCAAGAACGTCCCGAAGGATATCTTCGAGTCGAGCAGCATGAAGATGCTCAGGGACTTCGCGATGGCGGGCCTGACCTCGTCCGGAGGCGCCTGCCAGTACGAGAACGAGTACCGCCAGTGGCTTCGCGAGGGCAAGCCGGTGTCCATGCGGTTCTTCTGCTTCCGCACGTCCACGGGTCAGGGTCGAAACACGGATCAGGTGATTTCGGAGATTCCGAAGCTCAAATACTTCGATGGCGACGAATGGATCGATCACATCAACTGGGGGGAGCGGCTGGTCAACGTGCCCGACAACGTCTACGACACGAAGCCGACCGTTCCGGCTGCGACGTGGAACGAATGGGGCCGCATGGCAAAGGCGGTGGCGCAGGCGGGCATCCCCGTCATGATCCACACCACTCAGGAATGGACCATCGAGGAGCAGCTCAAGCAGATCGAAGCGTTTGCGGGCGAAGTGCCGGTCCGGGGGAAGCGCTGGACGTTCATGCACATGGAACAAGTCACGCCGAATCAGCTCGAGCGGATGCGGAAGCTGGGGATGTGGGTGGCCATCCACCCGCGTGGAGTGATCGCCGGCGCAGCGTTCGTCCGGCGCTTCGGTGAGCGCGGCTACGCCATGCCGAACCTCAAGGCGGTTCAGGACAGCGGCATCCACTGGGGCTTCGGCACAGATGCCTTCGAGGTCAATCAGTACCGGCCGTTCACGACGCTCGGGTGGGCGGTCACCGGCAAGCTCCTGGGCACCGGGGCTGGCAAGGTCACGATGAAGTACCCCATCAGCAGGGAAGACGCGCTGGTGGCTCACACTCGTAACAACGCGTATTTCCTCAATCGTGAAAACGATCTGGGCTCCATCGCTCCAGGCAAGCTGGCGGATATGTTCATCGCCGATCGCGACTATCTCACGGTGCCGCTCGACGATATTCATTCGATCAAGTCCGTGATGACGATTGTTGGCGGCAGGGTCGTGTACGATGCCGCGGCTGAAACAGCGACGCGCTGAACCGGCCAAGGGCACTGCCCTTGATATCCCGTGTGAATGCCCTTGGCTGGTTCCCATCGTCTGAATGCAGGCGGGCCACCTTCCGGTGCCCGCCTGCACTTGTTTTTGGACGGGAACTTTTCACCAGCATCGGACAATCACTGCCAGATGGGGGCGGCGCGGTCAGAACTCCTGCACGACTTGCCGGATGACGATCTCGTTCGGCGTGCGCAGGCCGGTGAGCGCGAGGCGTTTGCCGAGATTTACCGCCGCTATCATGCGGTGGTCTACCGTTTTGCCCGCATGATGAGCGGCTCGCTGGCGATCGGTGAAGACATTACCCAGGAGACGTTCACGGTGCTGCTGCGGGATCTGCACCGCTACAAACCGCAGCGGTCGAGCATATCGACGTACCTGTACGGGGTGGCGCGGAATCTGACCCGCAGCCGCCTGCGACGCGACAGGCGGCTCGTGCGGCTCGAAATCACCGAGGATCGCGAACCGACTGTGAACGACGATCCTGACCGCTGCCGGCACCAGCGCCCAGCCCAGCATCTTGCCCCAACCATGAATCGGTTTGGCGCGCGCCTGGCGGACCTGCTGCCGCGCTGCTTGGCGTTGCCGTGCTTCAGCGCGGCTCGGTGACCACCTCCGAGCCTGAGGCGCCACCAGTCGAGAATGCCGTCCCTGTTGACGACTCAACGGTCACCAATGCGCCCGGGGCGTTGTCGATGGAGATTGGCATCGAGACGCCATTGACGCGTCCGGTCGCGGTTCGTTCCCGCCCTCGACCAGTTGCAGATGCCGGTTACGTCATCGTCCCGGAACCGCTCGTCGATCCGACCACACTGCACGTCGTTCGGGTCCGCATGTCCAGGATGGCGCTGGCGACTCTTGGCATGCCACTCGTCAATCCCGACGCCGACAGCCTGGTGGAAGTCGAGATGCTGGTGGGCGACGACGGCGTGGCACAATCGATCCGACACGCTGCGTTGGTAGACGAACAGATGGAAGCAGGGGGAGAGCGATGAGAACGCGTGTATCCGTCATCAGTTTGGTTATCGCCTTGTCGAGTGTTGCGAGCGCCGTGGCACAGGAGCAAGACGTCATCTTCTTCCGTTCGGGCCCGTTGGATCCGGCATCCGGGCAGGTTGGCGCCGGCGGGGTGGCCGGCGTGCCATTTCATTTCGAGCTGCCGGTCGATGTGATGGCCGTCGAACCATTCGACGTCGGGGAGCCTGTGACGGGCGCACCGTACTCGGCGGAAATCACCACCGAGATTCTGCAGCAGCTTGCCGACGGCAATCGCATCGAGCGGCGCTCGACGAGCTCGGTCGCGCGCGACGGGGAAGGACGCGTGCGCCGCGAACAACGGCTGGCAGCCATCGGGCCGATCCTCCCGCAGGGAGATGTGCAGATCGTCACCATCAACGATCCCGTCGCCAAAGTGCACTACTCGCTGGATGCTGCTCGAAAAGTCGCGATTCAGTCGCCGATGATGTTTACCAAGAGAATCGAAGGTCCCGTGCGTGGCTTTGCTCCGGGAAAATCGGCGGATGTGCAGGACACGCGATCCGAATCGCTCGGCACTCGTGACATCGAAGGGGTGAAGGCCGAGGGCACTCGGACGACGGTGACGATACCTGCGGGCGCAATAGGCAATGTGGCGCCAATCGAAATGGTGAGCGAACGTTGGTACTCGCCGGAACTGCGGACGGTGATTCTGTCGCGTCGGTCCGACCCACGATTTGGCGAGACGACGTATCGCCTCGAAAACATCGTCCGCACTGAACCACCGTCCGAGTTGTTTCAGGTGCCATCGGACTTCACGATTGAGAAGGGTGGGATGGTGGGGGTCGAGAAGCGAATCATTCAGGCGCCCCCAGGTCTACCGCGCTGATCAAGTCACAGGTCACAAGGCACAAGTCACAACCAAATCCCAAATCCTTTTGTGACTTGAGCCTTGTGACTTGTGCCTTGGCTGGGCTCCGTGCCTAGGGTTCCACCCGAAACTCGCGCGTGCCGGCCGGCTGGCCGTTGATCAGAATTTCGACGCGGTAGTTGCCGTGCGGGAAACCGCCAGAGTTCTGCAGATGGAACTCGGTGGCCGCCGCGCGCGTGTACGACACGTCGCGCTTCGCTTCGCTGACGACCTGCCCATTGAGAAGCCAGCGCACCGTCACCGTGCCATACCCGGGATCGTCCGACAGCAGCGACACATACACCGTGTCGTCCGGCTTGAAGCGCGTGGTATGCGTGCCAACGCTGTTATCCGGATTGAGCGATCGCCCGAGCTGCAGCGTGGTGATACGCAGCGGCTCGCTCGGGCCGCACGCACTGCTGAATCCGCCGAACACAAGGACTGCTGCGATGACGGCGCGCGGTACAGCCAGGAACAATCCGTCAATTCGTAGATTCGTCAATTCGTAAATGATCTCAGCCTCTTTGTGATTGTGCGCGGTTTCGGACCACATAGGCAAGCGTGGCGGTGGCGAGCACGATGCCCGTGACCCCGAACTCCCTCACAGTCGCCGTGGACAAGACCCACACCATGAGGCTGGCGGCCAGTACGGGGGCCACCCAGACGCCCGGTGTCATGAAGGGCGTCCCCGCGGTGCGGACGTCACGCCGCGCGAGCTCGAGCGCCGCGCCGCACGACATGAGATACAGCAGCAGCAAGCCGACGTTCGAGATGATCGCCAACGCTTGAAAGGTCTGGGTGGCGGCAAGCAGGAGCACCAGGGCGGCATGCGTCCAGATGGCCACGCTCGGCGTCCGGTGTTCGGGATGCACGTACGCAAGGATCGCGGGCGCGAACCCATCGCGCGCCAGCGCATACAGGCTGCGCGGCGTGCTGAGCATGTCGCCGCATTGATAGCCGAACATCGAGCAGACCGCCCCCCCGAGCATCAGCGTCATTCCGGCGCCGCCGAGAAACCGCGCTGCCGCGTCCGCGAGCGGCGCCGCAGTCTGCTGCGCGAGCAGCGGACCCAGTACACCTTGTGCCACGAGCTGGACGGCAATGTAGAGCGTCGTGGTGATGCCCAGGGCGAAAAAGACGGCGCGCGGCACCGTGTGAGCCGGATTTCGGACCTCGCCGCTCGGGGCGAGCGCCACTTCGACGCCTGAATACGCGAATATCAGCAGCAGCACGCCGCGACCGAGCGAATCGGCGCCTGGAAATCCCGTCCACCGAATCGCTGACGGATCGACGAAAAAGAAGCCGACAGTTGCGAAGAGGAGGAGCGGCGCCAGCTTTGCCACGGTGACGGTCTCGATCAGGCGCGTCCCGATGCGGACGCCCCGCGCGTTCAACTGCGCGAGCGTCGCGAGAATCATCGTCAGCACGGCGATGCGCGCAGCCGGAATGCGGAATGCCGGGGCGAGCGCTCCGAGCTGATCGAGCAGAGCCGTCGAGACACCCGACACGGCCAGCACGCCCGTCAGCCACTGGAGGACGCCCGCCAGCAAGGCGACGTATGGGCCGAAGGCTGCCTCCACGTACGCATAGATGCCGCCGGTCACTGACACGCGGCTGCCGGCGACCGCGAGTGTCACGCTGACGAGCGCCATGATCGCGGCGCAGACCAGGAAGGCCAGCGGCGCCGCGGCGCCCATCCCTTGCGCGACGAGCGCCGGCAGCACAAAGATGCCCGCGCCGACTGTCGTGTTGACGATGCTCGCCGTGAGCTGACGAACACCGATGGCGCGCACGAGGGTGGCTTCGCTCGAAGGGGACAGGGGATAGGGGGAAGGTGTTAGAAGGGGCAAGTGGTAGGGGCCGACCTTGAGGTCGGCCCCTGGACGTGTAAGACGTCTACGAAGTCGTCAGGTGCTTCTTGAAGTGATCGACCGTGCGCTGCCACGCCAGCGCCGCCGCGTCCTTGCTGAACCGCGGCGTTGTGTCGTTGTGGAAGCCGTGCTGCGTGCCCGGGTACTGGAACATCTGGTGGCTGATACGATTCGCCTTCAGCGCCGCCTCGTACGCCGGCCACATCGCGTTGATGCGCTCGTCGTCCTGGGCGTACTGGATCATCATCGCCGCTTTGACCTTCGGCACGTCCTCTGCCCGCGGTGCGCCGCCGTAGAACGGAACGCCCGCCTGCAGATCGGCGCCAAGCTGCACCGCCAGGTTGTTGACGACGCCGCCACCAAAGCAGAAGCCAACGGCGCCGAGCCGTCCGGTGCTGTCTGGGCGACCCTTGACATAGCGCGCTGTTGCCACGAAGTCGGCCATCATCTTCGCCTGGTCCAGCTTGCGCTGCATCTCCACGCCGGCTTCGTCCGTGCCGGGATAGCCGCCGAGCGACGTCAACGCGTCGGGACCAATCGCCATGAAGCCGGCGACCGCCGCACGACGGACGACGTCTTCGATGTGCGGAGTCAGTCCGCGATTCTCGTGGATGACGATGATCGCCGGAATGCGGCCCGTCGCGCTGGCGGGACGCGCAAGCAGCGCGCGAACCTTGCCGTAGCCATCGGGTGAGGTGACCTCGATGCGCTCGGTCTTGATCCGCGCATCGTTCGGCGCGACCTGTTGAGCTTCGGCGTATCTCGGGCTCAACGCCTCGAGGATGCCCACGGCCGTCACTCCTCCGACCGCGTACTTCGTCGCGCCGTCGAGGAAGCCACGACGGTCAATCAGTCCATGAACGTAGCGATCGAACAGCTTCCAGACTTCTGGATGCAGGTCACTCGTACTGACGACTTCACTCATGCGCGTACCCTCCAGGAGGTTGTCGCGGAAAGGCAGACAAATGCCTGATATTTTCGTCGGAGCATATCATGGGGCGGCAACGGAATCGTGCCGAACGATTTTCCGTCGGACATCGTGAACGAGGTCGGCCACAGGCCGTGGCCGATGCCAGGACGCGCCTGGATGATGAGGCAAAGCTGGCACGACCTGCTGTTTGCGCATTGGCCCGTGGCCGTGGACGCCGTGCGCACACGAGTTCCGCGCACGCTCGAACTCGACCTGTTCGACGGCACCGCGTGGGTCGGCGTCGTGCCGTTTCACATGACGAACGTCGCGCCACGGGCGATGCCTCCGCTGCCGTGGGTGTCGGCGTTCCCCGAGCTGAACGTGCGAACCTACGTCACGTACTGCGGCAAGCCTGGCGTCTATTTCTTCAGCCTCGACGCCGCAAATCCTCTGGCGGTGATCGTGGCGCGCACGATGCTGCACCTTCCGTACTACAGGGCAACGATGGACGTCGCAGTGAACGGCGAGTGGGTCGAGTATGAGAGCCTGCGCACGCAGGGCGGCCGAACGGCGCACTTCAAGGCACGATATCGCCCGATCGGTCCGGTATTTCAGCCGACGCCGGGTACGCTCGAGCATTTCCTGGCGGAACGCTACTGCCTTTACACGGCTGACTCCATTCATGTGCGGCGGCTCGACATCCATCACCCGCCGTGGCGGCTGCAGTCGGCCGACGCCGTCATCGCGACGAACACGGTGGCAGACGCCAGCGGCATCGCGCTGCCGCCGGTAACGCCGCTCCTTCACTTCGCGAGGCGTCAGGATGCCGTGGCCTGGCCGCCCGTAATGGCGTCTTGAGCGCAAAGGCAGTAGGCAGTAGGCAGTAGGCAGTAGGCAGAGGGCAGCGACCTGCCGTCTACTGTCTACCGCCTACTGCCTACTGCCGTTACGATGTAGCGACCCCGTGCAGCAGACCGAAGTCTCCCGCTTCGTCGAATTCAGCCGTGCGCAGTGGGCGAACCTTCGCGCCGCCACGCCGCTGCCGCTGTCTGAAGCACAGCTGCGGGGTCTCGTCGGCCTGAACGAGCGTGTCTCGCTCGACGAGGTCACCGACATCTATCTGCCGCTCTCCCGCCTGCTCAATCTGTACGTGCAGGCGACGCGGGCGCTGCATCACGCCACCGCCACGTTTCTGGGATCGGATGCGCCTCGCGTCCCCTTTGTCATTGGTCTCGCCGGAAGCGTGGCGGCAGGAAAGAGCACGACGTCGCGAATACTGCAGGCGCTTCTCGCACGGTGGCCGAGCCACCCCCGCGTCGATTTGATTGCCACGGACGGATTCCTCTGGCCGCGCCGCATCCTCGAGGCTCGAGGGCTCATGGAGCGGAAAGGATTCCCGGAGAGTTACGACGTGCGGCGGCTGTTGCGATTTCTCGCCGACCTGAAATCCGGCGCGCCCGAAGTGCATGCGCCGATCTATTCACACCTTGCCTACGACGTCGTCGAGGGCGAGGTCTGCGCGATCCGCCAGCCTGACATCGTCATCGTCGAAGGGCTGAACGTGCTCCAGACCGGAACCGGACGGGCGCCGATGTTCGTGTCCGACTTCTTCGACTTTTCGATCTACGTGGATGCGAATGAGGCGGACATCGAGCAGTGGTACATCGAGCGCTTTCTTGTGCTGCACGATACCGTGTTCCGGAATCCCTCCTCTTATTTCCATAAGTATTCCGATCTGGCGGCGAGTGAGGCTGCCGAGACCGCCCGCACGATCTGGCGGCGGATCAATCTGGTCAACTTGCGGCAGAACGTACTTCCTACGCGGGAGCGCGCGCACCTCATCCTCGAAAAGGGGCGCGACCATGCCGTCAGACGGGTGCGGCTGCGGAAATCGTAGGCTTCTAGGTGTCGGTTTGCGGCCCGCGCGGGCCCGTGCTTCCTGTCGTCGGCGTCCAGGCAGGAGCGTCGCTGGCCGGGAACGACTCCTCGGACGCTTCGTTGACCGGGTCCGCCTGCTGCCCACCGGGCGGCGTGACCGCACGCAGCTGACCTCGGCGACGAGAGCGCGTGTCGGCGCCGGCGAGCGCCCACCAGGCGAGCACGCCGCCGAGCGCCACCATCGCGCCGCCTGCGGCCGAGCGCCTGCGAATGCCGGCGACAAACAGTCCACCTGCGGCCATCGACGCGATCCAGCGCTCGAAGTCCTGTGTCATCCAGGTGTGCCGGGTTTTCCATACGCTCGGGCCACTGCGATGCTGTACGAGATTCATAGTCATGGGCGTGCTCCCCACGAACCAGCTAAGGGGCTTCGCCCCCTTGATATCCCCGCAGCGCCCCTCGGCTGGTTAGCCAGTATCTTTTTGGCGCGCTCTGCGCGCCCTAGTCCGTTATGCGGCTTCCTACTCAACGAGTACAAAATTCGCGTTTCGAGCCGCATAACGGCCTAAGGTGCAACCGGTGTGCCTCAGGCAATCGCGTGACCGGTTTCCGTACAGCAGCCCGTCAACCCGCGCTACAGGTCTTCACCTCGAAGAAGGGTGGACGAGATTCGTATCGCTTGAGCGCTGCGAGGAAAGCCCCGGACGGCGGGGGTTTCTGCGGCTGACATGCCCGCATCCAGCCCCTCAGCGTCAGTGGCACGCGCGTTGCTCAAAAACAACTGCTACGACCTGGTTCCCATACCGAAGGAGCCCCCAGCATGTCAGCCCAGCCGCAGACGCTCGCCGACGTTCTCCGCCGGGTTCAGGGGGAGTATATCGAAATGCCCGGCCTTCGGCTGACATTGGCGCAGGCGCAACGGTTATGGGGACTGGATCGGACTGCGTGCGACGCGCTTCTGGGTGCGCTCGTCGACGCAAAGTTTTTGTTTCGCACCCGTGATGGAGCTTTCGTGCGGTCCGACCAGGTCCGCACATCACGAATCTGAACCTCCCAGGCCTGTTGGAGCAAGTCCTTCCTTACGAGCCGTAAGACCGACGGGCCGACACGCCCCACCACTTGCACCCGGGCGGACTGATTCGGTCATCCGCCCGCGGCCAGCTTCCGGGTCATGGAACGGAGGACAAACCCTTTGTTCTCCGTTCTGAACTCTCAATCCATTCCGCCAGACGACGGAACGCCTGACCGCGGTGGGCGATGGCCTGTTTGTCCTCGTCGCTCGCTTCGGCGAGCGTGCGTCCATAGGGTGCGTAGTAGAAGATCGGGTCGTATCCAAACCCTCGCTCTCCGCATGGCGCCGGGGCGATGTCGCCTTCCACGGTTCCGGTCGTCTCGTAAATGACGGAGGAGGCGTGGACGACAGCGACGGCAGCGATGAAGCGGGCGGTTCGCGGGGCGAACGGGCGCACGGCCAGGCGACGGTAGATTTCTTCAAATCGCTCAGGATAGGTCGCATCAGGTCGCAGGAAACGCGCAGACTGCACGCCAGGCACGCCGTTCAGCGCGTCGATGACCAGGCCGGAGTCCTCCGCAACGGTATAAACAGGGTAACGCTGTGCCGCCGTCGCAGCCGTGATGGTGCGGTCGTAGTAGAGCGCTTTGAGCCGGGCGTTTTCCTCGAAGGTTGTTCCCGTCTCCTCTGGCTCCGGGACACGTGGAAAATCCCTGAGGCTCAGCAGATCCACGGAAACGCGCGCAAGAATTCGGCGAATCTCGCGGAGCTTTCCTGGATTGGTTGTGGCGATCAGAAGTCTGAGCATGTGCCGGGCC
>Ga0209640_10000764_pt1 | contig 25689 bp, 21 predicted proteins | sample RifCSP10_1_FD_184018 | JGI IMG/M metagenome (GOLD analysis project Ga0209640, IMG submission 184018) | Soil microbial communities from Rifle, Colorado - Rifle CSP2_sed 10_1 (SPAdes) (version 2) | ecosystem: Environmental > Terrestrial > Deep subsurface > Rock core/Sediment | place: Rifle... | reverse complement strand
CGGCCCCACGATGGCCGAGATCAACGTCATCCCGCTCGTCGACGTGATGCTCGTGCTGCTCATCATCTTCATGGTGGCTGCGCCCATGCTGCAGCGCGGAGTCGAAGTTGCGCTGCCGGTGGCGTCCCGCGTGCAGAACATCGCTAGCGAGCGCATCTTCGTGGATGTGCCGCTCTCGTTCGGGAAGGACCGCCGTGTGTTCCTTGGGCAGGAACCGGTGAGCCTGACCGCCCTGCCTGAGCGCGTTCGACAGCTCATGGTCAATCGGACCGACAAAGAGGTTTACCTTCGCATCGACGGGCGACTGAACGTGCAGCACCAGATGAACGTGTTCGATGAACTCAAGGCCGCAGGCGTGGGCCGCGTCGGCATCGTCACCGACCCGCCGAAACGCTAGCGCACCGGCCCTTCGAGCTTCCCAGATGTCCGAATCGGTAACCGACATCATCGTGGCGCGATCGCATCAGCAGGACGGGCTGAAGGCGATGGTGCTGTGGTCGGTGGCTGGTCACGTCGTGGTCTTGGCGCTTGCCCTGCTCTATTCGGGGGCGGGCGGCGTCGAGGATCCCGAACCAGTGATGACGATCAGCCTCGGCGGCGCCCCTGGGCCGCGGACCGGCGGACTGACGCAGATGGGGGCGCGAGCCGTGCAGACGCGCGTTCCCGACACGCCGGTACGTCCCGCGCCAACGCCGCCCGCACCGGTGCCGGAAAAGATGACGCTGCCCAACCCCAAGGCGGCACCGCCGCGTCCCCGGCCGAAACCCGAGCAGGCGCCGCCCGTCTCCACAGCTCGGACGGAAAGCACCGGGCCCGAGCCCACGCAGGGCAGTGCTCGGGCTGACACCGGGGTGGTGCGTGGTCAGGGGTTTGGCCTCAGCAGCGCCGGTGGCGCCGGTGGGCCCGTTCAACTTGACGTCACGGACTTCTGCTGCCCGGACTACCTGGCCCAAATGGCCACGGCGATTCAGAGCGTTTGGGATCAGAATCAGGGTATCGTCGGCTCAACTACGATGAAGGTGACGATCCTGCGGGACGGTACGATTCAGGCGCCGCTGATCGAACGCCCGAGCGGGTTCCTCGCACTCGACACTGCCGCCTTGCGAGCTGTGCGCCTGGCCAAAGTCCCGCCGCTGCCAGCGGAGTTTCGGAATCCGACACTGACCGTGCACTTTCGATTCGATTATCAGCCGTGACTATGACAAGACGATTCCTTCACGTTCTTCGACTGGCGGGCATGGGTGCCCCGGCGGCGGCCGCAATCGTCATCGCCGCACTCGAGCCGCCCGTCGCCGCGCTTCAGGTTCAACAGCCGCCGGAAGTCGAGGTCGTCATCACTGGCGACCCCGGAACGCCGCCGCGCTACGCGGTCCCCGACTTCGTGGCGCTCACGCCGGAGGCTGCCGAAGTCGCCAAGACGATCGGCCAGGTGCTCTGGGACGACCTCAACTTCGAGCGCGAGTTCTACCTGATTCCACGCGATACCTACGCCACCGTTCCCGCTGCCCGAACGCCGGAGCAGGTACCGTTTGCGGCGTGGCGCGAGCTCGGCGCGGATGGCGTGGTGTTTGGGACGGTTCAGCAGGCCGGCGGCAAAGTGTCAGTCCAGGTGAGGCTATTCGACATTCGTTCCCGTCGGACCGTGTTCGCAAAGGAGTACTTCAACGCCACCAATGCCCGGGCCTATGCGCACGCCATAGCTGACGAGATCCACCAGCAACAGCGCGCCCTGCGCGGAGTCGCGCGAACGAAACTGGCTTTCGTGTCCGACCGGAACCGGGAACGGCTCGGTGGCACGGTGGAGAACCGCCAGGTGAAGGAGATCTACATCGCCGACTACGACGGGGCGAACCAGCGGCGCATCACCGTCAGCCGGCAGCTGAATGCGAACCCCGCCTGGTCGCCAGATGCCCGCGCGTTGGCATACACGACGTGGCGGCCCAACCCGGACATCCTCGTGTCGTTCATCTACCAGGGTGTGCTGCAAAACCCGACGAAGGGGACGGGCACAAACTACCTCCCGATCTATTCGCCGGACGGCACACGGATCGCGTTCATGTCCGGTCGAGACGGCAACTCGGAGATCTACGTGATGAACGTCGACGGCTCGAACGTGCGCCGATTGACCAACCATCCGGCCTCGGACGCCACTCCGACATGGTCGCCAAGTAGCGCTCAGATTGCCTTTACCTCGGACCGGAGCGGACCGCCACAGATCTATGTGATGGGCGCTGACGGGTCGAACGTGCGCCGATTGTCGGGCGATGAGTCCTACGCTGATCGGGCCACGTGGTCACCCCCTCCGTTCAACGAGATTGCCTTCTCAGCGCGCACCGGTTCCGGGTTCGACATCAAGATCTACGACATCGCGGCCGGACAAACGCGACAGATCACCTTTGGTGAGGGCAGCAACGAGAGTCCAGCCTATTCCCCAAATGGGAGACACTTGGCGTTTACGTCCACGCGCGCAGGGGGTACGCAGGTGTTCACGATCGGCCGTGATGGCCGGAACCTGCGGCAACTGACCCGCGAGGGCAACAATCAGACACCCGCATGGTCGAACTAGCACGTGACAACGGAGTCGTGCACACTACCAGGTGCGCCAGGCGCGATGCGCGTGCGCGCGCGGGTGTGGTTGGCCGGGCGGCGTTGGTCGCCCGAGTTCGACCAGTGAGGAGAACGATGCACAGAGCGAGATCAGGGGCCATCGTCGCCGTGGTGATCGCGGTAATGCTGGCGACCGGGTGCGCGCGCCGCGCGTTGACTCCTCAGCCTGAACCACCCTCGGTTGCGGGAGCCGTCCCGATTGAGGCCCCAACTCCGGGGCCGGTTCAACAAGCTCGCGTTGTAGAACCGCTCCCGACGCCGCCCCAGCCCCTCGTCGAGGAGTTGGTTGACAACAAGGCACTCGATGACCTGAACCGCACCGCGCCGCTCGACCCCGTCTTGTTTGGGCTCGATAGCGTCGAGATCGACCAGGCTGGTCAAGTCGTGGCGAGATCCAACGCCGACCGGCTGCGGCAGAACTCGACATGGGTGGTGACCGTCGAGGGACACTGCGACGAACGCGGCACGGCCGAATACAACCTCGCGCTCGGCGAGCGGCGCGCCGCGGCGGTCAAGGCCTACCTGGTCTCGCTCGGTGTCTCCGCGGACAGGATCCGGACGGTGAGTTACGGGAAGGAATTTCCGTTCGACCCGGGTCACACCGAGGAGGCATGGGCAAAGAACCGCCGGGCTCACTTCGTGGTTGTGTCTCGATGAGGAAGAGGATGCAGAAGACCATCGCGGCGTCTGCGGTTGTGTTGGGGGTCCTGTTGACGACGGGCGCCCCGGCTATCGCTCAGAACCGGGAGCACCAGCAACTCGCGGCCGAGTTGCGGATGTTGCAGGAACAGAATCAGCAGCTCAGCCTGGCCCTGGCACAACTGACCGAGGCTCTGAAAGCCGTTAACGGTCGTCTTGACGCCAACGAGCAGTACCAGCAGCGGAGATTCGCGGACCAGGAAACGCTCGTCAAGAATGTGGGCGCCGACCTCAGCGCAATCCGCGAACGGACCCAGGAAACCGACAGACGGATGCGGAGTCTGACCGACGAAATCGAGGCGTTGCGGAAGACCTTCCTGACACTGCCCGACCTCATTACGCAGGCGCTCACGCCGATCGCGCCAGTCGATCCTACCGCTACGACTCCGTCCCCGGATGGTGCGACGCCGGCACCAGCGCCCGCCCCGATCTCGGCCCCGAGACTCCCCTTGCCGTCTACGGCGGGGCTCTCTCCGAACCACATGTACGATACGGCGTTCAGCGACTACACAGCGGGACTGTATTCGCTGGCCATCACGGGGCTCGAGCAACTCGTCTCGGCGTTTCCTCAGGCCGAACGGGCCGATGACGCACAGTATCTGATTGGCGAGTCGCTTTACGGCCTCAATCGTTTTGCCGAAGCGGCGACAGCCTACAACCTGGTCATCGAGAAGTACCCGAGCGGCGACCAGGTGGACATGGCCTTCTACAAGCGTGGCTTGTCGCAGGAACGAGCTGGCGATGCCGAGGCGGCCAAGGCAAGCTGGGAGGCTGTTGTGAAACGGTACCCGGAGAGCCAGGGCGCTGGCTTTGCCAGACAGAGTTTGGTTCGCCTGAGCCGGCAGACGCCGCCGGCCGCGTCCGCGCCGCGGCCCTGACCTAGGCTGTCACGAAGCGATGGTAAGGTCTTGCTTGGCACGGCAGCAGCGACTGCAGCCGTAGGGGCGGATGATGGCCGCCCGAAAGGACACGATATGGGAAGCGTGAACAAGGTGATTCTTGTGGGTAATCTCGGGCGCGATGCGGAGTTGCGCTACACGCCGGGCGGCGCCGCGGTGGCCACCCTCAACCTCGCCACGACCGAGGTCTGGAACGACCGGAACAACCAGCGCCAGGAGAAGACCGAGTGGCACCGCGTGGTGCTGTGGGGAAAGACCGCCGAGAGTTTGCAGGAGTACCTCACCAAGGGCAAGCAGATCTACGTCGAGGGCCGTTTGCAGACGCGCCAGTGGGACGACAAGGACGGGAACAAGCGCTACACCACGGAGATCAAGGCGGACCGCGTGACGTTGCTCTGGGGCGGCGGAGGCCGCGGCGCGGGCGGGACGGATCGCGGTGGAGCGCATACCCCAGCCGGGGCTGATGAACCGCCGATGGAGCCAATCACCGACGACGATATTCCGTTCTGAACCGTCGATCAGGGATCGGGTATCAGGACTTTCCAGTCCCTGATTCCCGGTCCTTCAGCTTCCCTTCCGCCCGTATCGATCTTCCAGTCTGACCACATCGTCGAGTTCCGGCGTCGACACCTCGAGTACATCGCTATCCTCGAGAGCGGTCATACGGTGCACGGTCTTCGGCGACACATGAACGGTGTCGCCAGGGTCCATCTCGCGCGTGGTGAGCTGCCCGTCGATTTCAATCTCATACAGGAGCCGGCCCGAGTAGAGATAGATCGTCTCGTCCTTCACGTTGTGGTACTGGAGACTCAAGGCATGGCCGCCGTTGATGTGCAGAATCTTGCCCACATACCGATCCGTCCGGGCCCAGTGCAATTCGTACCCCCACGGCTTGGGCACTCGAGTCACGACGTTCCCCGGCCGTGCATCCTCTGACGTCTTCTCGTTGGTCATAGGGAATCTCTCACGTTCATGGCGTGAACTGCGTTCGCGAGGTGCAGCTCGATGTCTTCAACAGTCCCGGTGGTCAGCAACCGTGCGGCAACGCGCGCCATCTCTTGCGCGCTGGTGTCCTGAACCACACGCCGTGCGACGAGAATGGCACCTGAGGTCATGCTGAACTCCCTGAGCCCACAGCCGATCAGGACCTTGAGCAGGAGCGGATCCGACGCCATTTCCCCGCACACCGACACGGGGATGCCCTGCCGGACAGCCGCGCGCCGAACGCGACGCAGCAAATGGAGGACCGCCGGATGCAGAGGCTCGTACCGGTTCGACACTCGGTCGTCGGTGCGGTCCACGGCCAGCGTGTACTGAATCAGGTCGTTGGTGCCGATCGTGAAGAAGTCGGCTTCCCGAGCCAAAAGCGACGCCGTGAACGCTGCGGAGGGCACTTCGATCATGACGCCAACGGGCACGGCAGGAACGGCGATCCCCTGTGCTCGCAGATCTGCGGCAACTTCACGCAGCAATTCCTTCGCGTCCCTCACCTCGCGCGTGGAGGAGACGAAGGGGAACATGATCCGGAGCGGTCCATGCGCGGCAGCGCGCAGCAGCGCCCGGAGCTGGGTCTTAAAGATGCGAGGTTGCGCCAGCCCGAACCGAATCCCTCGCAGGCCGGCATGTCCGCTCCGTCGCTCGTCGGGGAACCAGCATACGTCGAGCGTCTTGTCGACCAGAGGCCGGGCGAGCTGGCGTTCGTCGACGTCAAAGGTCCGAATCGTGACCGGCAGGCCAGCCATCCCTTCGAGGAGCTGCCGGTAGGCCTGGTACTGCTCCTCCTCGGTCGCGAGATCCGGTGGTCCGCCCGACAGGAGGAACTCGGAACGGTACAGACCGACGCCCTCAGCACCAGCCTGCAGCGCAGCGGCGACGTCGTCAGTCCGCTCAACGTTCGCGTGCAGCGCGATCGCGACGCCGTCCATCGTCTGCAACGGACCCATGTCGGTATGGGGCGCTGATACGGAGACCATCGTGCGAGCGACGCGGTCCTTCGCCTCGCGGCAATGGGCTGGGGACGGGTCGATGATGACCTCGCCGGTCAGACCGTCCACGATCACCGACGCCCCGGCCGGCACCCGTCGGCTGACATCGTGAAGGCCGACGACGGCGGGCACACCCAGTGACCTGGCGAGGATGGCGGTGTGGTACGTGCGACTGCCGGCATCGGTGGCGAATCCCTTGATCCGGGTCCAGTCGAGCTGCGCAACAACCGACGGGGTGAGCTCGTCAGCGATGAGGACTGCCGGACCTTCGAGCTCGTGCAGCCGGCCGTGGGGCCCTCCCTTTTCGTCACGCAGATTCATGCGCAGACGCCCGGCCACGTCATGCAAATCCCCCTTGCGCTCCCGCAGGTAGGGGTCATCGACGTCGTCGAAGACCACGGCGATTTCGTCGAGCGCACGCTGAACGGCCCACTCAGCGTTGACGCGCTCCTCACGCACGAGCGAGGCCGCCCGACCAATCAGGATCGGGTCGTCGAGCATCAAGAGCTGCGCGTCGAAGATCGCGGCGAGGTCGGCGCCGCGCGATTCCGCGATTCGTGCGCGGATCTGCTCGAGCTGATCCCGGGATCGCTGTCGCGCACCCTCGAGCGCGGAGAGTTCGCGGTCCACACGGTCGTGTCCGATTGGGAACCGAATCACCTGGGTCCGTTGGATCGCAACGAGGGCCTGCCCCACAGCCAGTCCCGGCGAGACACCCACGCCCGTCAAGCGTTCCACGATTCCTCGCCAAATCCCGACTCGACGAGTGCCACGAGTGCGTCTACCGCTGGGACTTCGTCGATGCCGTCAGCCGTCACAGTGATCGTCGTGCCGCGGGGCGCCGCGAGCAGCAAGATGCCCATGATGCTCTTACCGTCCATGGCCTTCACGCCGCGCGCAACCACGACCCGGGCATCGAACCGAGTGGCCAGATGCACAAACTTGGCCGCCGCACGCGCGTGCAGTCCGAGGGGGTTCACCACCGTGACCTCGCGGCTCGTCATTCACCCACACCCATCGCCCGGTGCCAACGGCATCGCTACGGCTTTTCCCCCCTCAACAGGTCGGACGCCACCCAAATGGCATTCCTCCCCTGCTCGCTCATATCGCGTGCCGCCGCGAGCAGGTCCGCCTGTTGAGGCAGATTCACGAGCTTGATCAGCATGGGCAGATTCACGCCCGTGATCACCTCCACGTTGCCTTGCGCCAAAAACGACATGGCCAGGTTCGACGGTGTGCCTCCGAACATATCAGTCAGGACGAGCACTCCACTCCCCCGGTCGACGCGAGCGATTGCCTGCTCGATCTCGGTGCGAGCGTCCTCGGTATCCACGTGCCAGCCGATCGAGACGGCCGCGAAACTTGGCAGGTCACCCACGATGGTCTCCGCTGCGTTGAGGAGCTCGGTGGCCAGCTGGCCGTGTGTGACGACGATGACGCCGATCATCAATTCACCTACGTATCCCGGTGCTTGATACGCAGCCTGATGCCCGGGAGCCTCCCGAGCGACCGTTTGAGCGCCTCGCTCACCATCACGGACCGGTGCTGCCCCCCGGTGCAGCCAACGGCCACGGTGAGGTAGCTCTTCCCTTCCTGGACGTAGTGCGGCAGGGCGAACGTCAGAAAGGAGGTCAACTGCTCGACGAACTCCTGCGTCACGGGGTGCCGGCGCATGAACTGCACCACCTTCCGATCGCGGCCAGTCAGGTGCTTCAACCCGTCGACAAAGTGCGGATTGGGCAGGCACCGAACGTCGAAGACCAGATCCGCTTCGGCGGGCGCACCGTGCTTGTACCCAAAGCTGAGCAAGTTGACTACCATGGCGGCTCGCGGCGCATTGTCGCGCGTCAGTCGCACCAGCACGTCGCGCAATTCGTGAACGGTCAGGTTCGACGTGTCGAGCACGAGATCGGCCAGCACACGGATGGCTTGCATCTTCTTGCGTTCTTCGTCGATGCCCTCACCGACCGAGCGGTCTCTCGCCAACGGGTGGGGCCGGCGTGTTTCACTGAAGCGGCGCACGAGGGCCGACCGGGTGGCCTCGAGGAAGATGAGGCGCGCGTCCACACCGGGAAGCGACCGGAGCTTGCGATAGATCGGCGGAAACTGACTCAGGAATCCCCGCTCCCTGACGTCGACCACCAGCGCCACGCGGTCGAGGCTCGCGTCGCCACGGCGGCACAGGTCCACCAGCGTCGGAATGAGCTGTGTCGGCAGGTTGTCAACGCAAAAATAGCCGAGATCTTCGAGCGCATGAATGGCGTGCGTCTTCCCCGAACCGGAGAGGCCGGTCACGACGACGAATCGATGGGAGCGCCGCGTCCCCTTCCTACTCCTGGACGCTGGCCTGGCGACCGGGGAGGGTTTCCTCATGACCGCCCCTCGGGTTCGGGATCGTCCGAACCCGGCTCTCGTCCTGGGTCGTGAAGGCGGCGTTCGAGCCGCTCCACCAGTTCCCTGGCCGCGTGAACCCCGCGGGCGCGGAGCAGTTGGTTTCTCGCTGCAACTTCAACAAGCGTCGCGAGATTGCGTCCTGGCGCTACCGGCATACGCACGAGCGGGATCTTCACCCCAAGCAGCCCGTGTACGTTGTCGTCGAGCCCAAGGCGATCGTATTCACGATGGTCGTCCCAGCGCTCGAGCTGCACGACCAACTCCACGCGCTTGGAAGCCCGCGTGGACGCGACTCCGAAGAGTTCTCGGATGTTGATGATTCCGAGACCGCGAACCTCCATGTGATGCCGCGTCAGCTGGGGACAGGTGCCGAGGACCACCGACTCCCCCCGCCGACGAACCTCCACGGTATCATCGGCGACAAGCCGGTGGCCCCGGACCACGAGGTCGAGCGCGCATTCACTCTTGCCGATCCCGCTCTCGCCGATAAGAAGCACGCCGAGGCCCAGGATATCCATGAGCACGCCGTGCATCACTTCTCGGACCGCCAGCGCGTCGTCGAGCAGGGAACTGATTCTGCTGATCGCGAGGGGTGTCGCCACCGGCGTTCGCAACAGAGGCACCTGGTGCCGATCGGATGCCAGTAGCAGGTCTGCCGGCGCAGCCCAGCCTCCGGTGATCAGCACACAGGGAATGTCGCGCTCAAAGGTCGCGTCGAGCACCTTCACCCGCACGTCCGGCGCGAGTCTCTCGAGGTATCGCACCTCGCTCTCGCCAAACACGATGATGCGGCCGTCGTGCAGATACTCGTGGAAGCCGGCGAGCGCGAGGCCCGTCTTCTGGATGTGAGGGTTTGGGATCGTCCGTTTGGCCCCACCCTGGCCGCTCAGTAGTTCAAGCGGAAGCCCCGCCGTCCCGGATGCCCTCCCGATCAGGCCCGCGACCGTGAGGGGAGACGCTGTCATTGGGGCCACAACTCAGTGCGGGGCTGTCAGCAGTCGGCCGGGGTGGTACGATCCCTCAGTACAAGACCTTCCGCTGGTTGGAGGTCGGGATCTTGAGTTCTTCGCGGTACTTCGCGATCGTTCGCCGCGCCAACTCGAGCCCCTCCCGATGAAGAATGCTCACGATCTTCGAGTCGCTGAGGGGCTTCCGGGCGTCTTCCTGGTCGATAATCCTGCGAATGCGCTGCTTGATCGTGACCGATGAGACAGCCTCGCCGTAGGCGCTCGAGATGCCACTGTGGAAGAAGTATTTCATCTCGAACACCCCCTGGGGGGTGTGCATGTACTTGTTTGTCACCACGCGGCTCACGGTCGACTCGTGCATGCCGATGTCGTTGGCGACGTCCCGCAGAACGAGGGGGCGGAGGTACTCGATCCCATGGTCGAGGAAATCGCGCTGGAAGTTGATGATGCTGGTGGCCACCTTGTGTATCGTCTTCTGCCGCTGCTCGACGGACTTGATCAGCCAGAGCGCCGAGCGAAACTTGTCCTTGACGTAGGCGCGCGTTTCGTCGGTATTCTCCGCCGCGTTCTTGTCGAGCAACCGGCGGTAGACGGGGCTGATGCGAAGCTGCGGTAACCCTTCCTCATTGAGCGCAGCGACATACTGATCTTCGATCTTGAGGATGTAGACGTCGGGGATCACGTACTGCGACTGAGACGGGTTGTAGCGGCTACCGGGCTTGGGATCCAGGTGCCGAATGAGCTCGATGTGCTGCTTGAGGTCGTCGATCGAGATGCCCAGCTTCCTGGCCAGTTCCGGCACCTGGTGGTTCTGCAACAGCCGCATGTGATCAGTGACGATCCGCTCGGCAGGCGTCCCCGTCATACCCAGGTGACGAAGCTGCAGGAGCAGGCACTCCTGGAGATCCCGCGACGCCACACCGATCGGATCCAGGCCTTGTATGAGTTTCAAGGCGCGCTCGACAGCGTCTGCCGGCCAGGGTCCCATGGCGGCGAGTTCATCCACGGTGGCCACGAGGTACCCATCGTCATCGAGGTTGCCGATAATGGCCTCCCCGATCTCGCGGATGGCCGGCTCGTCGGTCTGCATCGACAACTGCCACAGCAAGTGGTCCGACAGTGACTGGTCGGTCGATAGCGTGTTTTCAATTGGAGGAAGCTCTTTGACCTCCGCTGGCGTGTGGGGTCGATAGCCCTCGTCGAGATAGTCGCCGAAGAAATACTCGTAGTCCTGGTCGTCCCACGCCTCGCCCTTCTCGGCAGCCGGCTTCTCCTCGGTCTTTTCCGCCGGGGCCTCGACCGGCTGAAGCTCTTCGGTCGGGACTTCCTCGAGCATCGGATTCTCGACCATCTCCTGGTTCAGCAGCTCCGACAACTCGAGCGTCGACATCGGCAGCAGCTTGATGGCCTGCTGAAGCGACGGCGTCAGAATGAGCTTCTGAACCAGCCTCGTGTGTAGTTTCTGCGAGATAGCCATTACACCAACAACCCGAAACCCATCTTAGTCCAAGCGGAACTCAGCCCCGAGGTAAATCCGGCGCACCTCCTCGTTGGCCGCGAGGTCCGTCGGGGTGCCACTGTGGAAAATGACGCCGTCGTGGACGATGTACGCGCGGTCCGTGATCCGAAGCGTCTCGCGCACGTTGTGATCGGTGATGAGCACGCCGATGCCTCGCTCCTTCAAGTGAAACACGATATTCTGAATGTCACTCACCGCAATCGGATCGATCCCCGCAAACGGCTCGTCGAGCAAAATGACCCTGGGCGACATCACCAGCGCGCGGGTGATCTCCGCCCGCCGACGCTCTCCGCCAGACAGCGTATGCGCGGGGGCGGCCCTGAGCGGCGTCAAATGCAACTCGTCGAGCAGGGCGTCCAGCCGTTCCCGCCGCGTCCGCCCGTCCAGTCCAAGCGTCTCGAGAATCGCCAGGATGTTCTGCTCGACGGTCAGACCGCGAAAGATCGACGGTTCCTGCGGCAGGTAGCCGATCCCTTTCCGCGCGCGGACATACATCGGTGCGTCCGTCACGTCCTCACCGTCGAGCACGACCCGTCCGGAGTCTGGACTGGTCAACCCGACCGTCATATAAAACGTCGTGGTCTTGCCGGCTCCGTTCGGGCCTAGCAGCCCAACGATCTCACCCGCGCCCACCTCGATGCTCACACCCCGGACGACGGTGCGTCCGCCGTAGGACTTCGTCAGCGCATGCGTGTGGAGTGTGGGAGGCATGACGCGAGGCGGTCACCGCGACGACTGAGGCGTACTGCACGGCCGGGTCTCGGTACGACGTGTTTCGTTCCCGTCGACCACAATCCTATCGGTCGACCTGAAGAAGGTCAACGTTCGACCGGTGGTTTCCCGGCACGATTCGCGAATCGCCACCGGGGTGATCCCGCCTCCCGCCATCACGTAACGCTGCTCGCGCGCGTGGTAGGTCAGGCGCGCGCCAACCGCGGTTCGCGCGTCCAAGACCATCGTCACACTGGTGTAGGCCTCCAAGCGTTCGACCTGGTTGCCCTCTCGTGCAAGAACAACCTCGATCCGTTCGGCCCGGAGATCTCCTTCGGGCCCGCTGACCTGGGCGAGCACGGTGGCGACCAGAGGCGTAAGACTCCGACTGCCTTGTGCACGTCCCGGTTCGCTTGTCGGCGTGATCGGCGGCACGCTGTAGGTCAGCTGGCGTGCGGCTTCGTCGTAGCGCACCTCCTGAGCCCGGCCGTCCGTCCGCCCGGTGTCGAGTACCAGCGTCGAACGGGCCGACCCGACGGCCGAGAGGTCGCCGCTGCGTCGATCGAGGCTGATGCGATCGCCACGGACCGCCGTATCCCCCTGTACGAGCGTGGCGTTGCCTGCATACAGGGCGCGCCCCTCCGTCTCGCTGTAGTCGAGCGCATCAGCGTTTATCGAGACCCATTCGCCCGCCTGGAGCAGGCCCGGGAGCCGGCCAGTCGGGCCGCCGCTCTCCTTCGGGGCAGTGGCGGAGGTCCGACCTCCGAGTCTGGTGCGAACACCGCCGGCCGCCTGTAGACCTCGCCCGTCGAGCGTCACATCGATACTGCGCGCTTCGACATTGATCTGCTCATCGATGACCCTGGGCCCGCCCCCCTCGTCCGAGCCGCTCAGGGATAACCGGTTCCGGGCCGGCTGATATCGTGCCTCCGCTGCACCCGCCCGGAGTCCTCCATCGGTGAACACGACACGACCGCTGAAGACTGCGCTGCCGATGCCGTCACCCTCGAGCGACACATCCAACAGGCCGGAGCGCGCTTCCCTGAGCGCGGACCCACCTCCCTCCACAAAGTCCACCTCGTCTCGAAAACTGACTGCAGTCAACCCCTGGCCCGGCTCCCCCGTTGCCAGGAGGCTGCTGGCGCGAATCCTTCGGGCGGGTGCCTGGGCCGTGGCCCGCAACTCCAGCTGCACACCTCCCCGCCCTGTCAGCTCAGTCACCGTACCATCCGAGGCAACGAGCAGATCGAGCGACTCGCCGCCCAGTCCGCGTCCCGACGACTGCTCGTCGGCGGCAATGGAAACGCTCGCGGCGCCGCTCAGACTGACACGCTCGAGCGCCGCGCCATCACTCGTGTAGTCCATGTTGATGGTCTCGGCTCGCATCGACTCGATCGATGCGGCTCCGCCCTCGACTCTCGCATTCCCGCGCAGCTCGAGTCGAGTAACCACACCGTCGTCGGCCGAGAGGCGAGCGACGGCGTGGTCGGCGTACGTCCGTTCGTCACCGCGGATGACCCGGACATCGGAGTCCAGCGAAAGCAGATTGTTCAGCCGGTCGAAGGTCGCAGCACCGGCGGTGCCGTCCATCGTGGTGTGCTTCGCCTCGTCGGTCGCCGTGACGACCGCCTGCTGGGTGATCTGGAGTACGTCGCTCTGCTGGTTGTAGCTCCCGCCGAGACCCGAACCCCGCATGCGGCCCTTTTCAAACGTCAACGCCCCCGGCGCCCGCGCAAGGGCCTCGTTCTGATTGAAGGTTGCCCGCTCGGTGCGTAGTTGGAATCCGTCGCTTGCCACGAGGTTGACTTCTCCACTGAGCTGCAGCTCAACATGCTGCGGCCCCGCCAGTGCCTCCCGTGCTGTGACCACGAAGGACCGGCCGTCGAGCTTGTGAACGGTAATCTCGATGTTGAAATGCTTCGCGGATCCGTCTTCGTAGCCGAGCGATCGGTCGGACTCGATCTGGTACTCGAGTTCGGTGCCGCGAACCTGCTGCAATACGGCGCCCACGGTTTCGAGGATCGCCTTCGGGTCGAACCGATCGATCGGGGCAGACGTGGCCCGGGCATCCGGCTCGCGGATCGATCGATAGACCAGGCCCGCGACGGCGATCCCAAAAACGGCGACGCCAACCCGAGCGCGCTTCTGCCAGGACGTCATTCAGTAGGGTCAGGATAGCACTCGCGTCGGGCTGCCGGCGGACGCCTCAATCCTCTGGCGCCTTGAAGTCGGCGACCGACAGCTGCAGGTAGCGCTCGCCGTTCCAGATGTCCTGGTCCAGGGAAAACGCCAGGTCAATCGCCGAGCGATGCGCCGCAACGAAGCTCTCGCGTTCAATCGCGCGCCAGGCGATGCCGCGCATGACGCGGCCGTCATGGCGAAACGCCATTTTGAGATGGCGTTCTTTGACGCGCCTCGGACCGTCGACGATCTCGACCCGACTCGTGCGGAAGACCGGCCGTGGGTTGCCGGCGCCGAATGGGGCGAGGGTGGCCAGATCGGAGACCACCTGTTCATCGATTGAGCGAAACCCCAGTGGGGCGTCGATCCACACACGGGGGCGGAGGTCATCTGGCTCCAGGCAGCCGTCGGCATACTCATTCACCCGCGCCCGAAGTTCGCGGATCCGGGACGAGTCCATGGTGAAGCCGGCGGCCTGCTTGTGACCGCCAAACCGACTCATGACGTCCGCGCACGACTCGAGCGCGGCCAGCATATTGAACGATGGAATGCTGCGACAGGATCCATGGGCCGTCTCCCCGTCGATTGACACGACGATTGCCGGCCGGTGGAACGCATCGACCAGCTTCGAGGCGACAATCCCGATCACGCCGCGGTGCCACCCCTCTCCGGCCGCAACGATCACGGCACGCGACCCAACCTCCGGGTCGGACTCCACGGCCTTGCGCGCCTGGGCCACGATCTGGGCTTCCTCCTGCTGGCGCCGAATGTTCTCGGCGTTGAGCTGCTCGGCGAGTCCGCGCGCTTCATCCGCCATCGCCTCGTCGGAGGCGAGAAGGAGCCGGGCCGCGATGTCGGGTGTACTCATCCGTCCCGCAGCGTTGACGCGCGGCGCCAGCACGAAGCCGATGTGGTAGCTGTCGATATCCTTCCCTGTGAGGCCACAGACGTCGAGCAACGCGCGCAGTCCAACCTTGTGCGGGCCCTGCGACAGCATGCCCAAGCCCAGTTTGGCGATGATGCGGTTCTCGCCGATCAGGGGAACCACGTCGGCCAGGGTACCGATGGCCGCCACTTTGACGAAAGCCGGCAGCCAACTGGTCCGCCCGGTACGGGTGCACAGCGCGTGCACAAGCTTCAACGCGACGCCAACGCCCGCGAGGTCCTTGTCCAGGTAGCTGCAGTCGTGCCGCTTCGGGTTGATGACCGCGAGCGCGTCTGGCAAATCGGCGTCTGGCTCGTGATGGTCTGTGATGATGAGGTCGATGCCGAGCGCCTTGGCATGGGTGGCCGCGGCGGCGGCGCGAATCCCGCAGTCCACCGACACGATCAACCCGACGCCGTCGCCAGCCAGCCGATCGATCGAGGCCGGCTGTAGCCCATACCCGTCACGCAGACGCTCGGGGATGAAGTGTGTGACGTCGGCGCCGAGCAGTTCGAGCGCCCGCCGCAGAATCACCGTGGAGGTCACGCCGTCAACGTCGTAGTCGCCATGGATCGCGATGCGTTCGTGGCTGGCGATCGCGCGCAGAATGCGCCCCACGGCCACGGGCATGTCCGCGAGCGTGAAGGGATCGAGCAGATCGTCGAGCGACGGCGACAGAAACCGTCGCGCCCGGTCAGGATCCGTGAGCCCCCGAATCTGCAGCAGACGGGCCGTGATCGCGGATACTCCGAGCTCTTGCGCCAGCACCTCGGCCTGCGCGTCGTCGCACGGCACGGATTGCCAGAGACGATCGGCCCGAGTCATTCTGCGATTCCGACGCTGCCCATCGCGCGCCACTTTTGGTACCGCGCCTCGAGGCGCGCAGCCGAACCCATGGCCGACACATCCGCCAGTGCGCGGGCGAGCGCGGCATCGAGCAGCGTCGCCGCCAGATCCGGGTCCGTGTGCGATCCGCCCGTGGGCTCTGGCACGATCTCGTCGACGAGCCCGAGCCCGAGCAGGTCGGGGGCTGTGAGCTTCAACGCCGTGGCCGCCTCCACTTTTCGGCCCGAGTCGCGCCAGAGGATCGCCGCGCAGCCTTCCGGGGGGATCACGCTATAGATTGCGAACTCGTGCATGAGAACACGGTCCCCGACCGCAAGGCCAAGCGCACCCCCGCTCCCCCCCTCGCCGTGGACGACCACGATGATGGGGGTATCGAGAGCAGCCATTTCGCGCAGATTCAACGCAATGGCTTCCGAGATGCCCCGCTCCTCCGACTCAATTCCCGGGTAGGCCGCCGGCGTGTCGATGAACGCGATCACCGGCCGGCCGAACTTCTCGGCCAGTTTCATGGCGCGCAACGCCTTCCTGTAGCCCTCGGGCTTCCCGTACCCGAAGTTGCGATAGATCTTCTGCTTCGTATCGCCACCACCGCCCTTGTGGTGGCCCACAACGAGGACCGGCTCGTCCTTGTAGGTTGCCAAGCCAGCCACGATCGCGTGATCGTCGGCAAACCGCCGGTCGCCGCTAATCTCGGTGAAGTCAGTAAACAGCCGACTGACGTAGTCCAGCACGGTCGGCCGGCTGGGATGCCGTGCCACAAGCACACGCTGCCACGGCGTGAGGTGCTTATAGATCTCGCCGCGGATGGAGTCGATGCGCGCCGCCAGGCTGTCGATCGACCGCTGGCGCTCTTGCGTCAGCGGCAGCATCGAGAGCGCCTCGACCTCTTTCAGGAGGAGGGCGATGGGCTCCTCGAATTCCAGCGTTTCCGGTGGCATGGCTCCCCTTCTTCAGTATGAGCGCCCGAGATGACACCCCAGGTCACCCAAACAGGATCAGCGCAGGCTCACCGACCCTGCACCGCAGATCTTCTCCACCTCGGCAACTAGGCGTTCCGACGGCCGCACACGGATGCCGCTGACATCGGCGGTGACCCGAATGTGTCGATCCTGCTCGAGGATCACGAATGCCACACGCCGGTCGCCCTTGTGCTGCGCGAGCAGGTGCAGCAGCTGTTCAAAGGTGGCGCGACCGTGCGGGGGCATCGACACCTGGATCGCAACCGATCTGGCGAGTCGTTCCCGAACCATCTCAATCGGCGCGATTTCCGACGCCAGGATGCGCACCGAGTCATCGTCTCGTTCGAATCGACCGTGCACGAGCAAGGTGCGGCCATTCTCGACCAGGTGCCCGTGCTGCTTGAAGGCTTCCGGAAACACGACCACTTCGATCGAGCCGGACGCATCGTCGAGGGTGAAGACACACATCCGATCGCCTTTACGTGTCTTGAGCGGGCGCTGGGCCGAGACGATTCCGCCGATTGAGATCTCTTCCGTCGTCCGTCCCTTCCCCCGTTCTTCGCTGGGGCCTCCGGCAGGGGCGGTACCGTCCGCCTGGCCCACCTCAGTCGCCGCGTCCTGGCGCGGCACAAGGTCGAGGGTCGATTTCGAGCCGTACTCGCGGAGATCGGCGGCATAACGATCGATCGGGTGACCGCTCCAGAACAATCCGAGCGCTTCCTTCTCGTAGTTCAGCTGCTCGATTTCCGACCAGGGCGGGACGTCGGGGAGGGGCACGCGTGTGGGGTCCGACCCTCCACTAGACCCGCCGCCAAATAAGTCGACCTGACCGAGGTCCTGGTTTCTCTGCAGTCGGCCGCCGTGTTCACAGGCGCTGTCAATCGAGGCGAACAACCTGGCGCGGGTCGCGTGGAGCGGACTCGTCGGCTGGTGGTCGCCGCTCACCAGCACGTCGCAGGCGCCCCCCTTGACTAGGGCTTCGAGCACCCGTTTGTTCGCGATCCGGAGATCGATCCCTTCGCAGAGCGCGTGGAGCGAGGGAATCCGACCGCCGAGGTGCATCCGCGCGTCGATGATGGCCCGGATCGCGCCCTCTCCGAGGCCCTTGATCGCCGTCAGCCCGAAGCGGACCCCTTTCCCCGGGTCCACGGAAAAGCGCAGCTGGCTTTCGTTGATGTCCGGCGGCAGCACAGGGATGCCACGCTCACGGCTCTCGGCCAAGTACACCGCGAGCTTGTCGGTGTTCTGCGCCTCACTGGTCAATAGCGCGGCAGCGAAGTGCCAGGGGTAGTTCGCCTTCAGGTACGCCGTCTGGTAGGCGAGCAACGCATACGCCGTTGAGTGTGACTTGGCGAAACCGTAGCCGGCGAAGAGTTCCATCAGGTCGAAGATCTTCGTCGCCTTCTTTTCGTTGAACCCCTTTGTCTTCGCACCCGCCATGAAGGCCTCGCGCTGCTCTGCCATGACTTTCGGATCCTTCTTGCCCATGGCCTTGCGCAGCACGTCGGCTTGTCCCAGGCTGAAGCCGGCGAGCGCCTGTGCGATGCGCAGGACCTGTTCCTGGTACGCAATGACGCCGTAGGTCTCAGAGAGGATCGGCTCGAGCTGGGGAACCTCGTACTTGATCTCCGTCCTGCCCTGCTTGCGCGCAACGTAGTCGTCCACCATGCCGCTCTTGAGCGGACCTGGTCGATACAGGGCGTTCAGCGCAATTAGGTCTTCGAGACGGCTCGGCTTCGCCTTGCGCAGCAGCTCGCGCATCCCCGAGCTCTCGAACTGGAAGATGCCGTATGCGGCGCCCTCCGTGAACAGCTTGTAGGTCTTCGGATCGTCGAGCGGGATGTTATCCATGTCGAGCTCGATCCCCTCGGTCCGCTTGATCTCCTTCAACGCATCGTCAATCAGCGTGAGCGTGCTCAGGCCGAGGAAGTCCATCTTCAGGAGGCCGACACGATCGATCTCCTTCATGTTCCACTGCGTCGTAATCTCGTCGCGCGCCCCCTTGTAAAGCGGCGCGTAGTCGGTGATCGGGCCCGGCGCAATCACGACGCCCGCCGCGTGGACCGACGCGTGACGCGACATCCCCTCGAGGCGCTTGCCGATGTCGAGGATTTCCTTGACTTTCGGGTCCTTCGCCTCCATGTCCTTGAGGATCGGATTCTCGGCGAGCGCCTTCTCCAGCGTCATGTCGAGCGCCGGCGGGATCTGCTTCGCGATGCGGTCAACGTCCGCATACGGCATCTCCATGACGCGACCCACGTCGCGGACCACCGCCTTCGCCTTCATCGTTCCGAAGGTGATGATCTGGGCGACGTTCTCGCGGCCGTACTTGCGCGTGACGTAGTCGATGACCTCGCCGCGCCGCCGCTCGCAGAAGTCCACGTCGATATCGGGCATCGACACGCGCTCGGGATTCAAGAAGCGCTCGAAGATCAGATCGAAGTCGATCGGATCGACGTCGGTGATGCGCATGCTCCAGGCGGCGAGCGACGCGGCCGCGGACCCGCGTCCAGGCCCGACCGGAATACCCGCCTCGCGCGCGTAGCGGATGAAGTCCCAGACGATCAACAGGTAGCCCGAAAACCCCACCTGCTTGATCATCGCGATCTCGTACTCGAGACGACGCTCGTATTCGTCGATCGTGTAGCGCAGACGGCCTGATTCAGCAAGCTGCCGCAGGCGGGTCAGGCGCTGAGCGAATCCTTCGCGCGCGACGTGCTCGAAATACTGATCGATGGTGAAACCTTCGGGCACGCCGAACGACGGCAGATGGGTCTGCCCGGTCGGAATGGTCACGTTGCAGCGCTCGGCCACGAACAACGTGTTCCGGAGCGCTTCGGGATAGTCGGCGAACACCGCGGCCATCTGGTCGGCGGTCTTCAGGAAGAACTGATCGCCGGTGTAGCGCAACCGCTGTGCGTCGTTGACGGTCTTGCCTGTGCCGATACAGAGCAGGACGTCGTGGGGCTGGTGGTCGCCCTGCCGGAGATAGTGGACATCGTTGGTGGCGACAAGTGGAAGCCCGAGGTTACGCGCCAGCGGCACGATCCCGCGATTGACGACCTTCTGTTCCTCGATGCCCTGGTACTGCATCTCGAGGAAGAAGTTGTCCCGACCAAGAATGTCGCGGAGGCGGGCCGCCGCCTCGAGCGCGGGCCGGGCCTGCTCCACCTTGAGGGCGCTGGCGACCTCCCCCTTCAGGCAACTACTCAGGCCGATGAGCCCCGTGGCGTGCTGGGCGAGCAGTTCTTTGTCGATGCGGGGGCGGTAGTAGAAGCCTTCGGTGTACCCCGCCGACACCAGCTTGATCAGGTTCTTGTAGCCTTCGTTGGTCTCGGCCAGCAAGACGAGGTGGTTGGTCTCGGTCTGCGACCCGCTCTTGTCGAACCGGCTGCCCGGCGCGACGTAGACTTCGCAGCCCAGGAGCGGCTTGAGGCCGCGCTCTCGTGCATGGTCGTGAAACACCACCGATGAAAACAGGTTGCCGTGTTCGGTGACGGCCAGCGCCGGCATCTTGAGCCTGACCGCTTCGTCGAGCAGTTCATCAATCCGGCACGCCCCGTCGAGGAGCGAGAACTCGGTGTGCAGGTGCAAGTGGACGAACTCGGGCATTGCTGATTCCTGATCTCGGACTATGGATTCGTTGTTGATTGACGATGAGCGAATGCTGATCGAGAGCGTCCCGCGACCGTGCGCGGCAATTCCCGGTCCTGCATTCAACAATCCCTAATCACGAATCCACAACGAATCAATAGTCACAGATCCCCACAATCGCGAATAGCATTCATTCCCACTCGATGGTTGACGGCGGCTTCGAGGAGATGTCGTAGACCACGCGATTGATGCCCCGGACCTCGTTCACGATCCGGGAGGAAATAGCCGCGAGCAGATCGTGCGGCAGCCGCGCCCAGTCTGCGGTCATGCCGTCCGAACTTTCGACGGCCCGGACGGCGATCGTGTACTCGTAGGTCCTCGCGTCTCCCATCACCCCGACGCTCTGCACCGGCAGCAACACGGCAAAGCTTTGCCAGAGCCGCTCATACCAGCCCGCTCGACGCACCTCATCGGCGACGATCCGATCGGCCAGCCTGAGCAGGGCCAGCCGGGACTCGGTGATCTCCCCGAGAATCCGCACGGCCAGGCCGGGGCCGGGGAACGGCTGTCGGACGACGAGCTCCCGGTCGAGTCCCAGGTCCCGACCCACGCGGCGCACTTCATCTTTGAAGAGATCCCGGAGCGGTTCCACCAAGGCGAAGTTCATGCGCTCGGGAAGGCCACCAACGTTGTGATGACTCTTGATGACCACAGCGGGCCCGTGCACCGATGCGGACTCGATGACATCAGGGTAGAGAGTCCCTTGGCCAAGAAACGCAAACCCGCCCAGTTCGTTTGCGCGGCGCTCGAACACGTCGATGAAGGTGGCTCCAATGACTTTGCGCTTGTCCTCTGGATCGGTGACGCCAGCCAGGCGCTCGAGAAAGAGCCCCGATGCGTCGACAAAGTCGAGGGGTAATTGCATCTTGTCGCGAAAGCGCTTCTGAATCTGATTCGCCTCGTCGTCACGAAGGAGTCCGTTGTCCACGAAGATGCACGTCAGTCGATCGCCAATGGCTCGGTGGATGAGCACGGCCGCCACCGTCGAGTCCACGCCGCCAGACAAGCCGCAGACCACCTTGCCGGCACCGACCAGGCGGCGAATGCGGTCGGTAGACTCCTCGATGAACGAGGCGATCGTCCAGTCACCTGTGCAACCGCACACGTCATAGGCAAAGTTACGCAGGATCTCGGTACCGTGCTCGGTGTGCGCCACCTCGGGATGGAATAGAAGTCCGTACAGCCGACTCTCGGGGTTCTCCATGGCCGCAATGGGCGCTGTCATGCTGGTGGCCGCCACCGCGAACCCCGGGGGCACCGCCGCGACATCGTCCCCGTGGCTGGCCCAGACACGTAACTCGGCTGGAACGCGCTGAAACAGGGTGGGGGCGTGGCGCGCCCCGGCTCCGGCGCCATTCGACACTCGGACGTGGGCGTGGCCGAACTCCCGATGCCCGGACCGTCGCACTCCCCCCCCCAGCAGGGCCGTCATCAGCTGCATCCCGTAGCAGATCCCGAGGACGGGGACGCCCAACTCGAACAGTCCAGCGTCACACGTCGGGGCGCCCTCGTCCGATACGCTACTCGGGCCACCGGACAAAACGAGTCCAACTGGACGCTTCGCCTGTAGCGCCGCAACTGGCGTGTTGAAGGGAACGATCTCGGAATAGACCGACAACTCGCGCAGACGACGAGCGATCAGCTGGGTGTACTGCGAGCCGAAGTCGAGAACGAGGATAGTCTGGTGCAGCACAACGGGAGTAATCTTGAGGACCTGGCGACGCGCTTATTATCCCACAACATCTAGTGGCTCAAATCCTGTCGACGTACGTGGTATTGCTGTTTGCGCTGTCGGTCGGCTGGCCCCAGCATGCGGCTGCCGGTCAGCGAAGCACTGACCGACGCAAACCAATACCCGTGCCCCTTCTTCCGGCCGAGCAGACTTGGTCGGTTGCCCTCGCTTCTCCGCCATCGGCGGGAGGAGCTATCGACCACGCTCGCGTGTACGTGCCGCTGCAGGGCGGCCAACTCGTGGCGCTGAATCGGGTCAGCGGCGTCATCGAATGGTCGATCTCCATCGACAGCCGTTGGCCACCACTCGTCAACGGTGGTGTCGTGTATGTTGCGGGGACAAGTGACGTTCAGGCCTTGACGGCGACGGACGGCTCCCTGTTGTGGCGGGCTCCGCTCGAGGCCGACCTCATGGCGTCACTTGCCATCAGGGACGGGTTGCTCCTTGCGCCCACCCGTTCAAACGATGTGCTGGCGTTCCGAACCGTCGACGGTCAACGCGCCTGGATGCAGCGTCTGGCCGGGGAACCCACTGAGGCGGCCATCGCGGCTGGCGAGGCGGGAATCTATGTCTCGTTCGGCAGCCGACTCATGCGGCTCGATCCCGCTGACGGCGCCCTCCTGTGGGAGCGTGATTTACCGGGCTCACTCGGCCGTCCAGCGTTGGCCCCCGGGTATGTCTTCGTCGGTTCTACCGACAACCACCTGTACGCGCTGGCGACGGAAACCGGTCGACTGGCGTGGCGGTGGCGCGCGGGCGGCGACGTCGTCGGTGCTGTTTCGGACGGCCGCTTGGTGTACGTCGCCTCGCTGGACAACCTCTTGCGTGCCCTCCATCGTGCCAGCGGCAACCAGGCATGGCAGCGCGCACTTTCGACGCGGCCCGTCTCTCCGCCCGTCGCCTTTGGCGGCGTCGTCGTACTCGGCGGGAACGATCCCACGCTGGCGACATTCGACGCAACGACAGGAAACCCCATCGGCACCTTTGCTGCGCCAGCTGACCTTCAAGGCGTGCCGCTTGTCGATGCGGCGCCCAAACCGTTCGAAGTCGCCATCGTGGCGATCACCCGCGACGGGCGCGCCATCGGACTACAGCCCGTGGGGATGATGTTCAGGGAGCTCGCTCCGCTCCCCCTGCAGACACTGCCGGGGCGGCCTCTTCAGAGGGAGCCCCGATCAACTCCCAACGCGCCGACACCACCCAAGGCCCAAGCGATCCGGTAATCGATTCACCGATCCCGAGCCAGCGTGGAAGGTGGCCCTGTGGGGGTTGGCTGATCCTGCACAGCCGCCGCCAGCCGCCGCACGCCCTCCTTGATTCGCTCTGGTGAAGGGGCCGAAAACGACAACCTCACGGTGTTGTGCCCGGTGCCGTCCACATGGAAGGCGCTGCCAACCACAAAGACCACGCCGTGCGTGAGCGCGCGCTCGAGCCACTCCGTATCGGTGTCGCTTCCGAGTAGCGTCGCCCAAATGAAGAAGCCGCCCTTCGGTGTGGCCCACGTGAGTTTCGACCCAAGGTGAGTCCGGAGCGCCTGCTCCATGACCTCGCGCTTGTGGCGGTACCACGCCCGCAGCTTGGGCGCAAGCTCGTCAGCCACGCCTTGTCGGAGGGCCTCGTGGACGATGCGCTGGTCCAGGATGCCCGACGTGAGGTCGGCGGACTGCTTCGCGGTGTCGAAACGCTCAATGAGCACCTCGGGTGCGACCATCCAGCCGACACGAAACCCAGGGGCCAGCATCTTCGACACCGTGTTGAGATACAACACGCGACCGTTTCGGTCGTCGGCTCGAAGCGGTCTCGTATCCTCCTCCTTCGCCATGTCTTCGAAATACAGCTGACCGTACGGATCATCTTCGACGATGAGCGTGTCTCGCCGTTCGGCCCATTCGAGTAGACGTGCGCGCTTTGGAAGACTGAGAAGGACACCCGTCGGGTTCTGGAAGTTCGGAACCAGGTAGAGGAGCTTGATCGTCTTGCCAAGCCGTTTCTGCTGTTGCCAGACCTCATCAAGGTGCTCGAGGCTGATGCCGTCTGGCTCCTGCTTCACGCCGACGACGTCGGCTTGCATGTTCTTGAACGCCGCAATGGCTCCGGTGAAGGTCGGCAGTTCGACGAGCACGACGTCACCGGGACTCACGAGCACGCGAGCGATGAGGTCGATCCCCTGCTGTGAACCGGTCGTGATGATGAGCTGATCCAGCGAAGCCCGGATGCCTCGGCCCTCGAGCACATGGAGCGCCGACTCGAGCAACGGGGGATACCCGCGTGTCGGGCCGTACTGCAAGGCGCTCTCGTCGTGCCCGTCGAGCAATCGAGTCGAGATCTCGCGCAGGTCGCCCCACGGGAACAGCGACGCATCGGGGTATCCGGGTGCGAACGAGACCATGTCTCCAGGTCGAGCGACGACCGTACCCATTCGTCGGATGGCGGATTCGGTCAACTGCCGCCCCGTGGCCGAGAGAAACTGCATGTAATCGGTCATGACACCCACGCCGCCGACTGACGCCCCACCACCCTCTCGGGTGCTTCTGCGTGATAGAGCCCCAAATAAGCCCCCACCGACGCCAAGCTGATGAACTGAAAGACGAGACCTCGCAGGACCCAGGCGAGCAGCTGAAGAGGGAGAACCGCAAGGCCCAAGAAGGGCACGAAACCCACCAGCCAGAGCGCGGCCGTCGCGAGCAGCGAAGCGCCGGTCGCACCGGCTACCAAGGCCAGTACCACGAGAAACACTCTTGTGACAGCGCGCCGCTGCCGGCGAAGGAAGCTGAAGACGCGGCTGGTCGCCAGGCTGACGGAGCAGTCGTCGGCCGCGATCACGATCTGCATCAGCAGGTACAGCAGATTCACGATGGTGATCCACGCAACAAGCGCCACCGTCAACAGCGCGGCCATGCCCAACCCGTCCCGGGCTGCACGTGTGAGCAGCATCACGTACACGGTCCCCGAGCCGAGGTAGATGACCATCAGCGCCACGCCGAGGCGGGCGTAGCGTGGAAAAAGCGTCTGCGCGGCCTGAATGAAGCTGTCGGCCGTAAAGGCCGCGGCCCGTGCAAACGCCTCCGGCCGCAGCGGCCCGTGCTCAACCGGGCCCGCCCGGAGCTCGCCGCGAACGAGCACACCGACCGTACCGCCCTTGACAAGGAACACAAGGAGCGAAGCACCGACGAGGACGACAGCGAGCGAGGCCACCCACAGGGCCAGCACGACCGGCCGCACGAGCAAGGAGGAAGCAATTGCCGTCGCCAGCTCGCGCCACTCGAGCGACATGAGCTCGACCGGCTCGGCTCCAACGACCAACGCGACCAGGAAGATGCCGCCGATGAGCGGCACGGTCACGAGCAGCTTGAACAGCGAATCAGCCACGGCCTGGACGATGGCTGCGGGCCAGTTGGCCGTCGCAACCAGCGCACCGCGCCTGAGGACGTCCTTGAGTGTGTACGGGAGCGGCACGGGAATTTCCGACAATGGTACTACCACGCCCGGTGGAGGGCCTGCCCGCCTTACAAGTCGAGCAGGCACGCCACTAAGGTTAGTGGACCGTATCAACTGATTGAGTAGTAGTCACGACAAGCCGCCAAGCGCGGTTTTGCGGGCGCGACAACGG
>Ga0209640_10000763_pt1 | contig 25714 bp, 19 predicted proteins | sample RifCSP10_1_FD_184018 | JGI IMG/M metagenome (GOLD analysis project Ga0209640, IMG submission 184018) | Soil microbial communities from Rifle, Colorado - Rifle CSP2_sed 10_1 (SPAdes) (version 2) | ecosystem: Environmental > Terrestrial > Deep subsurface > Rock core/Sediment | place: Rifle... | reverse complement strand
GACCGGCGGTACGTCCCAGGCATCCCACGAGGACGACCATTTGATCGTCTGGTTGTAAACGTCGCCTGCTCCGGCCGGCGGGATAGGCGAGTTGCCGCTCAGGTTGGATAGCCCAGGAACGGTTTCATCCCGGATGACCTGCAGGTTCCAAAATGGCCTGTATGCGGATATCTGGGACTTACCCAGGTCGGCAAGGGAGGGAGGCAGGCCGCGGTAATACTCCCACTGGTGTGGGTTAGCGGTAATCAGGCCACCCCAGGGCCGGTGGCTGTTTTGGAAAGCGGCGTAAAACGGTTGGCCTTGCGTGCTCCACAGCACAACCTCGTCCTTGCTGCCGTGAACCACTCCTAGTGGGGCCATTTCATCCCGCAGGCGATTTTTCAAATTCGCTGCGGCAGCCGAATCGCCCAGGTCCTGCCAGTCCCAGACGCCAGTCCCGTTGTACTCCTGCAATTGGTCCGCCCATCCGGCTGGGGCTGAGATGGCGATGGGCAGGTTCAGCTCGGGCCGGCCCCATTTGACGGATGCATCGGCAGTCCAATCCGATTTGGCCGTTCCGGCTGTGCGGAAATTGGTCATCGGTTGGCTGGCATATGCGGCGGCAAACACGTTGGCGTAACGCTCGGCGAAGGCGAGCGAGCCGGTGCCTCCCATCGACTGACCGGCGACGTAGATCCGCTGCGGGTCCACCGCGGGACCGGGTGGGTTGCGCATCAGGTCATAGAGCATACGCAGGATGCGCTGCTCGGTGTAGTTGACGATCACATCTCCGGCAGCTGGTTCTGTCCGCAGGCGATAGTCGTTGCCCTGCGCAAACCCAAAGTACCAGGTATCGGTCACGTCGATGGGATAGATTCCGTAGGCACAGAGCCGGTCCTGGCTGCGATAGCCCTCTTCCGGCGGTACGGCATTATCTCGCCATCCGTGCAGGTGGAAGAAGACCGGAATCTGGCTCGGGATGTTGCCCCCGCACAGGTCCCGGTTGGGTGCATAGATGGCGTAATCATATGCATATTGGAGCGAGTGAAACAGGTCCGGGTCAGCCGGATCCAGCCCATAATAATCGTTTGTGGCGTTGGGAGCATGGAAGGTAGGGTTCCAGCTGCGCAAATCCATATACTGGATGTAGACGTGGCCGCCCTCCCCGATGGAAATGGACGGAGAAGTGATCTCGACCGGCAGTGGTTCCGCCACCGCTTCGGAAACGGGGCCGGCCACCATGTTAGGGTAGAAGGACTCGGCCTCTCCGGGAGGTGTCACGCTGATGGCGTAATAACCAGTGCCGCCGGTCGCCCCGCCAAAATCCTGGGAATCCGGGGTCCAAACCAGCAATCCCCAGCCTCTTTGCACCGGGCTGCCGTCCGTCTCAATCACGAGGCGGTCGGTATAGCGGGGTCCCCAAACCCCGGTACTCAAATCCCGGTAACGGTTAGCGTAAAAACGGGCTGAATCCCTGCCAACCTCCGCCAGAAACGTGGCCTGGGGCAGGTTATCCGGCGTGATGGGCTGGTTGGAACGGTAAATCCGGTAGACCTCTCCGTGGCCGGCAGGCCGCTCCGGCCAGCTCAGAAACGTCTGCCCGCTGCGGTGGAATGCAACCGGTTGAGGCGTGGAGACCAGCGGGAGATAGATGGTCGCCATCCCGGTGTCGGGGATGGGCTGCTCCGCCTGGACAAGCGGTGCGCCCTTCACGACGGAGACCCCAAAGAACTTGCCGGGCTGCCAGGCTGCCCCTTCTATAGAGAGGAATAAACTCAGACAAAGGAGCACCGGCAGGCTGAATCGTAGACTTCGCTTCATATCAGCATATCTCTCTAATGCACCGCACTTTCGCCAATCTTGATCCTGGAGTTTAAAACCGCGGATGAACACCGCTGAACATAGCGACGAGGAGCGCTAAGAAGACCTCGACGATCAGCGATCAGCGTCACGGCGCGAACGCTCAAATACGGCCCACCCACAGCGCCATGACGCTGAAACCTGAAGGCTGATGCCTGATGGCTGAGCCTACCTGACAATGCGCGGCACCAACCAGAAGGCGCGGGCATCCCTTGGCGTGTCGTTGACCAGCACAGTCAGCACGAACCTGACCTTTTGACCGGCCAAAGAGCTGAGGTCGACATCCGCCTGGGTGAGTTTATCGTCATAGGTCTCGCGCTGCTGCCAGAGCGTCTGCAGCTCACCATCGCCAATCCGGTAGTTCAGCTGGAAGGTCACGTCGCATTTGGGCGAATCGCTCAGGCAGCCAACCACGGCCTTGAAGTGGTGACCGGCTTCAACACTGAATTCAGGATACTGGCCACGAATCCAGCCGTCCTGGCTGGCGGCTGGCTGGGTCCACAAACCAGCCTCGTTCTCCAGACGGTCGAATTCAAGCTCCGGTTTACTGACCCGAATGACAAAACCATCCTCATCATCTTTGACCCCCGGGCACCCCAGGCTGCTGTCGTTACTGCGCCACTGGGCGGAGCAGTAGTTAATGCCGAAATCATAGGCGTACCCGCTGGCTTTTACCACTCTTATCCGTGCGGATAGCGGATCGTCAGCATCCGGGCCAACGCCAAAGAATTCACCGCGGTCGCTGCGCAGCATCCAGTCGCTGCGGTGGCGGCCTTCATCGTCGGGAGAGGTGAGTTGGACGGAGAGCTCAACGTTATCACCGGGCCTGACATTGCCATCCGGGAAATCAAAGGCGCTGGGCGCGCCCATGCGATTGCCGCCGTCAAATACAAGGTCAAATTCATCGTTCCAGGTGCAGGTCCCAATGTTCCGGACCAGCCAAACCTTGGTAAAGGTCGAGTTCGGCGTGAACTCGGTATCCTCCGCAACAGTAACATCCTCGACAAACCTGGCCCACAGGCAGGGAACGGGGGTGGCGGTCGGGGTGCGCGTGGGTGGGTTGGTGGGCACAGGCGTGCTGGTTGGTGGGATCGGCGAAGCTGTCGGGGTGTTGGTGGGCGTCTCTGTTTGTGTAGCGCTCGGCTCGGGCGTTTCCGTGGCGGGAACCGAGGTATCTGTTGCCGTGAGCGAGGTTGGCGTGCTCGTAATTTCGCCGGCCGCCAAAGTCAGCTGGGCGACGATGGTCTGGGCCGCCTGGGTGTACAGCGCGCCGGTGTCCGGTATGCTGGGTTGAGCAGACTGCAGTAAAGTACAGGCGCTGACCAGCATCACCAAAACCATCACCAACGCCACGAGATGTATTTTTGTACTGTTCATTTCCTCTTCTCCTTATAACAATTCAGATTAATTACGTCGTCTGAACAAGTGCTTCTCGATTGCTGCCAGGAGCTGATCGGCGTGAATGCCTTTGATAAGTACGTCAACCGCGCCCGCATCTTTCGCAAGGTCCGCCTGGCGGGCGTCCTCAACCAGGACCAGGCAAAGCACGTCGGAATATTGCTCTTTGAGCAATCTGAGAAAATCGAGACCGCTGGCTCCATATAAATCGCCGTCGAGGATTACCAAGACGGGTCGAGAATGCCTGATCCTGCGCAAAGCTTCCGCATAACTCACCTCATGATAAATTTGGTCGACGAAAGGCACTACGGAAATCAGCGCGGTCAAGCCGTCCCTTAAGCCGCCCGGTCTGGCAATGATCATTACTGAAGTTGTTTCCCGCGGAGTAACCGCAGGCGTTATATTTTCGCTGTCCATTATTTTTCCAGAAGTGCTACCGCTTCTTCTCTATTAACATGTTAACTCCCTGGAATAAAGGACGCATCGGAAATTTGACGGTTTCTTTGATTGGTGCAATAAGACATTTGACGTATCTTTGTTAATGCAGAGACCCGAAAGGTCTCGAAAACCTTTCGGGTCTTTTGGGCAGCGATCGAAAGGGCGGGTCTTGTTACCGCCAGCGCTGAAAAGGCGGCTCATCCATGGCCTCAGCCAGCAGGCTGTAGGTATCGGGAGCGATGAGCCATAGGCGCCAGTTCCCCTCGGCGTCGAGCTTCAACTGCATATACGCCAGGCTGGTCATGGTAACTTTGTTGCCGATTGCAGGCTGAACCTCCATACGTTTCAGACCTTTAACGGCCAGGCCGATGCGCCCTTCCTCGCTGAGATCATAAGCAAGCACCCGCGTTTCCGAGCCTTTGACCAATTCGGTCAGGATTTTCGAGAGGCTTTCATCTTTCAAGCCGATCTCCCGGATAACCAGGCCATATGGTGCGATGGCCAGGCCCTGTTGGGATACCATACGCACAAGACTCTCAGCATCCCCTCTATTCAATAGTTTCGATACTTCTGAAATCACCTCGCGGGGCGAGGCGGGAAGGATCTGCGGCTGGGTATACTCGGTTATCAACGTGAAGGGGGAGTTCTGGATGGCCTTTGCCAGATCGCCCTGGCGGTCGACAGCGAGGATGGTAATCTGCCACTCCTCGTTCTTGTTCTGATCCAAGGAAACATATGAGAGCTCAGTGATCTCGATTGGCTGCCCTACCAGGGGTCTCACCCTGGTCCGGCTCAGGCCCTTCACGACGAGACCAACGTGTGCCGGCTGGCTGATTTCATAAGCAATGATTTCAGGATTTGCATCTCGCACCAAGGATGAGATTGTGGAATTTAACCTTTCTCCAGTAAGACCCTTGCGCGTCGGGGACGCTACGCCATAAGGAACGATGATCAGACCCTCATTCGCTACCAGGCTGGTCAGCGTTGGCACGTCGGCCAGCCGCATGAATGTGCTCATAACCGCAATAACGGAAAGGGCCTGATCGCTATCCAGGTCTTGGGACGAGAGTTGGATTGCATAAGGTTGGTACCATTTTGAAGCCGCCGAACCAGCCGGCCCGCTGCAGGCAGCCAGCAAGGTCGACAAGAAGATCACCAGGAACAACCCTCGCCATAAATTAGCGGATTTTGAAAGCGCCATTAACAGTCCCTAATCGAACACCTGGAGGTAAGATCAAGGCCCCCCTTTGCCTCGTCCGCCAGCTTCGATGATATTGTAATTCAGCGACAGCCCTAGCTGCATCGGATAGAAGACCAATCCTATCTCCGTCAAATGACGTAAATCCGAGGAGAAAATCACCCCTCGTTGTCTGGAGCCACCAGACCTTCGCGCCAGGCGTGCAGGGCAGCCTGGGTGCGGTTGGCAAGGTGAAGCTTCATTAATATATTGCTGACGTGAGTACGAACCGTGCGCTCGCTGATGACCAGCTTGTCGGCGATTTCCTGGTTCGACATGCCCAGAGCGAGCAATTTCAATACATCCTCTTCGCGTTCGGTTAAGGGCTCTCCGACCGAAGGGGTTTCTGACGGGCGGTTTAATTCGGTCATCAGCTTGCGCGCAATCGAAGGGTGCAGGGAAGGTTGACCATGGTAAACCTCGCGGATGGAGCGCAGCAGTTCCTCAGGCAGTGAATCTTTAAGCAGGTAGCCCATTGCGCCCATCTTTATTGCAGAGAAAACCTTGGCGTCTTCGGAATAGCTGGTCAGGACCAGGATCTGCACTTTTTCGTTTTCTCGCTTGATCTGGCTGATCGCTTCTAAGCCATCCACGCGCGGCATGACGAGATCCATTAAGATGACGTCGGGTTTAATCGACCGAGCCTTCAGAACCGCTTCATGACCATCCCGGGCTTCGCCAACCAGCTCCATACCCGGTTCGGTCTCGATCAGCGCCCGCAGACCTTCCCGGACGATATGGTGATCATCGACAACCAGAATTCGAATATTTCCGTCCATCACGCTATCTCCATTTCCAGATTGACAATAACCTGAGCACCCGCCCCAGGTTTCGATAAAATTTGCAAGGAGCCTCTCATTTTTTCGACTCGTTCGCGCATACCCGGCAAACCCATGCCCCCTCCATTGCTGGCGGCATCCAGGTCAAAACCTTTCCCATTATCCACGACCTGTAAGCTAAAGGTATGATCCCTGGCCTGGAGCCGAACGATCACCTGGGTGGCCGAGGCATGCTTAAGGGCATTATTTAATGCCTCTACGGCGACCCGGAAGAGTTCATCTTCGATGGCAGGCGAGAGATCGAAGTTACCCTCAACCTGCAGGCAGGTTTCGATGCCAGACCGTTTCTCAACAGCATCCAAACGATGCTGCAGCGCCCCGACCAGGCCTTCCAGTTCAACGGTTGGGGGACGCAGCTCAAAGACCAGCAGGCGCATCTCTTTATGCGCCTGGCGGGCTGTTTCGCTTAGCCGGACCAAGAATTGTTCAGTGCGCTCCGGATCCCCGGCCTTATTCATACGCTGCCCGGCTTCGGCGAATAGCGTGAGACTGTAGAGCAGCTGCGTTACAGAATCGTGCAGCTCGCGCGCCAGCCGGCTGCGCTCCTCCAATACTGCCAGTTGCTCGGCCTGCTGGCGCAAGCGGGCATTTTCGATCGCCAGGGCAGCCTGGTCCCCGAGAGTCCTGCCCAGGGAAAGGTATTCCTGTGAGAATTCTTGGGCCTGGACGTAATAGAAAGTAATATAGCCAAAAACACTATCACCGATCGGGATCGGGACGGTCAAAATGGTCGAGTAATTTTCACCGATGACTCTTAGCCAATTCTGCTGCCTTTCGCTAAGTAATTCTGGGTGTGGATATAAGGTGTCAAGAAAAACGCGAATATCACTGACGCTAAAAGGTTCTACTGGCGGAGGTAAAGTCAACTCCTGCCAGTTTCCGTAAGGGATCAGGTCGATCGGTTCCAGACCGGACAGGCTGCCACTCGTGCCTGACAGGCTGAATCCCCGCTTCTCCAAATCGAGGCGATAGATGCCGCCAGCGTCCGCTTCCATGAGCGGGCAAGCCCGGTTAAGAATATAATTCAGGATTTCCTCCAGGGGGCTGTTCGAATTAAGGATTGCCAGGATATCGCGCAAGCCTTCGGCCATTTCTCTGCGGCGTTTCTCGACAATGGCCTGCTGTTCAGTTTGATTATACAACCCGGCGTTGTCAACTGCCAGCGCCACCTCATCAGCAATCGAGCCGAGCAGCGCCACCTCCTCGGGCTTGAATCTCCTGCCGGGCTCACCGACCAGGCTGAGCACACCCAGCTTCTGGCCGCGGGTCTCAATTGGGACACCCACATAGGCCTGGTTGGCTGCCGCGGGCACGGCCCGGAGGGGCCGTTCAGCCACTGCGATATTGGGCACTACAAGGGGTTCGCCCCGCTCTATCACCCAGCTGGACATTCCAGTTCCTAGAGGAAGCGTCTGGATTTGCGGGATTTCCTCCTCTTGAATACCCTTTGAAGCAGCCAATTCAAGAACATCGCCCGACTCGTCAAGCAGATGGATCGTCCCAACCTCCAGGCCCATGACTTTTAAGACTTGATCCAACGAACGCTCCAAAACCGTATCCAGATCCAGAGACGAGCTGGCGGCAGCAGCCACATTGTAGAGGGCAGTCAGCTCCTTGGTCCTTGCGGCGACCTTTTGCTCGAGGTTGGAATATGATTCTTTCAGTTCTGCCGACATGCGGTTGAATTGGCTGGCAAGCTCTTCGATTTCGTCGCCTGTTTCCGCTCGAATTGCCAGGCCAAAATTGCCTTCTGCCACTTGCTGGGCTGCTGCCATGAGATCATGGATTGGCCGGATGGTCCGCCGGACTGCCACTGAGACCACTAAAGCCGGCAAGACAATACCAAAACCTAGCAAGAGCAAGAGGAACCTCCCGTATCTCTCATCCGCCTCACTGATCGAAGCCCAATCGTCTTCCAGGACAAGACCCCATGAGGTCCCCGGAATGGGGGCGTAGGCCGACACGCTATCCTCGCCGACCGGATTCTGCGAACGGATGGCGCCAACGCTTCCGTTCAGGACGTCTCGCACGGTGGGGTAAGCGGAAAAATCCTGGCCGATATAGGTTTGGTCTGCATGATAGATAACCCTGCCATGACTGTCCAACAGGTAAGCGCTGCCGGTATCTCCGAGGTGAACCTTGGCAATACTGCCGTAAAACGGGTTGAGCTCGGCGGGGCCGACACGAAACATGCCGGCTAAGGCCCCCAAAAATTCATCCTGGTCTCCGGTGATTGGCACGGCAAACACAATCACGGGTATGCCGTCAGGACCATCGTTAACAATGTCGGAAAAAACCGCTTTCCTTGAGAAGAGGATCTGTTTGAAATAGCCGCGATCTGCCCAATCCTGACCGGAAATGCCGGAACGCTCGGGTTCAGAAGCCACCACCGCGCCAAAGTTATCCAGGAGGACGACACCGCCGTCGAAATAGGCCAAACGATGGCCGGCATCCCGCAAGGCTGCTGCCTGGCGCATTTTGTCATCGCTGCGCATTGCCGAGGTGCGGGAGAGGGCGGACAGGATTTCGCTGTAAGTGCCTAAATCATCTTTCAGCTGAGACGCCGAAAAATAGACCAATTCCCGGTCCCTGCCCAGAACCAGTTCCTCTGCCACCCGATCGTAGGCGAAGTAGGCAACCAGCGCCACGGCAGCCAGGACCATCACGGTGGGTATGAAGGACCAGGCGATGATTTTGTTCCGCAAGCTGCCCCACCGGAAACGAAGCGGCATACCCAGCTCCTAAGCCTTTCTAATTTTGGAGAAGGCGTCTTCGGAGAAGGCGTCTTCGGAGAAGACGGCGACGATCCGTTTGGCGGCCTGGCCATCCCACAGGGGCGGCACCTGCCGGGTTGGCTCTTTTGCGGATAAGCGGTTATGGATCGCGGCGACCAGGGCCTGCCGGTCGCTGCCTACCAGCTGGTTGGTGCCCAAGGTGATTGTGACTGGCCGTTCGGTGTTCGCACGGGCTGTCAAACAGGGCACCCCCAGGTAGGTGGTCTCTTCCTGGATACCGCCCGAGTCGGTCAGCACGAGAGCCGCATGCGCCTGCAACGCAAGAAAATCCAGGTAACCAAAAGGTTGCAATAAATGCAATCTTGAATTGGCCGGCAGCAGACCGAATTCCTCAATTCGCTCCCGCGTTCGAGGGTGAACCGGAAACAGCACTGGAACATCCCTGGAAACTTCTTCCAGAGCAGCCAGCACTTCCTCCAAACTGCGGCGGTCATCCACATTCGATGGTCTGTGCAGAGTCACCAGGAGGAAACGATGCAGATCAAATTGCTCCTGCAATTGGGGCCAGCGGGCGTGGGCTTTAGGGAGCAAGCGCACCAGCGTGTCAATCATGACATTGCCAACGAGGTGAAGTTTTTCGGGATAGATCCCTTCTTGAATCAGGTTGTCATTCGCATCCTGGGAAGGCGTGAAAAGCAAGTCCGAAATTTGGTCGGTCAACAGGCGATTAATTTCCTCCGGCATGTTGCGATCATAAGACCGTAAACCGGCTTCTACGTGAGCGACCTTCACCGCCAACTTACTGCACACCAGGGCGCAAGCCAACGTAGAGTTGACGTCCCCGACGACAACCACCCAGTCGGGCTGAAAGTCCAGCACCACCCGTTCAAAGCGCAGCATTACCTGAGCGGTCTGCCAGGCATGAGACCCTGAACCCACCTCCAGATTAACGTCCGGCCGGGGCAATTCCAGCTCTTCAAAGAACACCCTGGACAATTTAGGGTCGTAATGCTGCCCGGTATGGACCAAAAATTGATCGAAAGTTTCCGGATCCCCAGCCATTTCCCGCATGACGGGAGCGATCTTCATAAAATTAGGACGCGCCCCAACTACGTGTAGAATTTTCAAAATCAACTCCCCCTCAAATTCGTCTCCATGGAGAATCTTCTAACCTGGCTGGCTATCGACTTCAAGCGGTCGACGAATTCCTGATCCCGATTGTCTGACTGTTCGACCTGAACCACAAGACCCGAAAGCATTTCCATAAAGCGCGGGGTAATCTCAGCCCGATGTTCTTCCAGAATTTTTCTGCGAGCCTGATCGCCGGGCGCTTCGATGAGCTCTTCCAGGAGCGCAACTTCCGGGGGCGGCGCGCTGGCCTGCTGGAGAACCTGGGCAACTTGTTGGAGCCGGTCCAGCCGCGCCTGATCGTTTTGCTTCTGCGCAGTCTCCAATTCCTGATTGAGTATCTGGACAAAATATTCATCCACCTGGGGCAAGCTCTGCACCGTAGCCTCAGCGATATCATCCGATTTCAAGATCTGATCCAAGATTTCTCGGGTGCGAGCGGCCCGGGCGGCCATTTGTGCATCAAACTCACGGGTCAATTCCAACAGGCGCTCGCGCAGCTCGACCAGGCGCTGCCGGCCAGATCCGCGGGCGCGATCAATCCGGTCACTCAGCACCTGGAAGAAAGTATAGTCCATCCCAGGGCGCGCTAAACTCACCAAAGCGCGCAGGCGGGTATCGGTCGGCGCTTTCGCAACAATATCCAGCAACTTCTCCCGCGTGAGCTCCCGGCCGGCTTCCTGTAGAGATTCAAGCGCTGCCTGGATCTCCTCAGACTGCTCTTTGAGCTGCTGGCCGAAATCGGTGTGATCCAGGAGGTCCGCCTGCAAATCTTCTAAGCGATCAACTGATTCTTGATCGCCGCTGAGCTGAGCAGTCTCGTGCAAACGCGATAAGATGCTGAAGAAATCCGCGTCGATCAGGTCACTTTCCTGCTTGATAACCTCAACCCGGGCGTCTTTATCGGTAATATTGACCAAACGCTGCAGTAAGCTGAGGCGCTTTTGCTGCCCTTCGATCATTTCTTTGCTGATCCCCTCAGCCGCCAGGACGCCTTCAACCAGGCCCTGCAGCGTGAAATGTTCTTTGGCCTGGAATAAGTAACCCTTGCGCTTCTCCTGGGGCAAATTGTCAATGACGCGATTGATCATATTTCCAATCAGGCGCTGCTGTTCATCCCTGGGCAAATTTAATTCAGGGGGCACATAAGTCAGGAGAAGTTCTTTCTCGGGGTCGTGGTATACGATCGGTGTAGCCGCCTGTCCTTGAAACCCACAATGTGGGCACTGGATAATATTAAATGCCCCAGATAATAGCCGCTGCTTGGCAGTTGGATCGATATTAACATCGAATAACTGGTCGATATCCGCGGTGAGAGGCTGGCGACAATTAGGACAGTTAATCCGAGTTTTTGGCATAAATTGCTCCTAAAGCTGAATTCGAATAGAATTCGTTGAATTAGCGTGGCAGGGAAAAGCAGATGCGAGCCCCCTCGGTGGGTTTGGGATCCACCCAGATGCGCCCACCATGGGCCTCAACCACAGCTCGCGCCAGGAACAGTCCCAAACCTGCCCCTTTTGTCAGCCGGCTGGAATCCGCCGCCCGGTAGAAACGGTCGAAAACGTGAGGCATATCTCCGGGAGCGATGCCTGGTCCTTGATCGCTCACACATATGATAACATGGTCAGAACGCACCTGACCAGAAACGACAATTTGTCCACCACCGGCGGAATACTTGATGGCGTTGGAAAGCAAGTTAGCAAGCACCTGCTCCAGCCGATTCTCATCGGCCATGATAACTGGAAAATTCTCGGGGAAATCAAGCGCTATGGCATGCTTTTCGGTTTGAGTCTGGAAACGAGAGGTCATGCGCTCCGCCAGGATCTTCAGAGAAACGTCTGAGCGGTTCAGAGTCAGGCTACCGGACTGCAGCCGGGTGGCATCCAGGAGGTTTTCAATCAGTTCTGTAAGGCGATCGGTTTCTTCCTCGATAACCTCCAGACTATCTTCGATGACCTCACGATCCCAAACTGCGTCTTCACGACGTAAGGTGCCCACATAGCCTTTAATCAGAGCCACCGGCGTTTTTAATTCGTGACTGATGACCGAGATAAACGTACTCTTTAGTTCGTCCGCTTCCCTAAAATGGCTGATATCGCGTACTGTAGCGATAATGTTGATGAGCTGCCCTTCGGAGGACAGCAGAGGAGCGTAGGTGATGCCCACCGGCAAAGGCGGCTTATCCTTGCGTTTCAAGTCGCCTTCGACATACAGGGTGGCGGTGGCGGTAAGCGGCCAGCTGCCCGCTTCCGCCTGTTCCAGGGTTGGACCGTGGTCCACTTGCTGCCATTGAATGATATCCTCGTGGAGCTCTCCAACGATTTCGGATAGCGGCGCTCCATACAGGCGGGCAAATGCCGGGTTGCAGCGCTCGATGCGATGATCGGCTTTCAAGATCAGAATTCCATCCGGCGCGGAATCCAGCAGGGTATCCATGCGCTGTTTCTCGCGCCGGATCTGCGTATAAAGCTGAGCATTGCGCACGGCGATGGCAGCCTGGTCGGCAAAGCTCTGTAAAAGCGCCTGGTCATTGGTTGAAAACCGGCCGGCATAATTGCGGAAGATAAAGATCATCCCGACGACCTGCTCGCGAGCGATCATGGGCAGACCAACCCCGCCCAGCAGGCCTAAACTTGCCGAGCGGGTCACACGCTGGAGCAATCGATTGATCTCAGGGAGCTCAAAGTGGGCGGGATCATCGGAATCGGGAATCTCGGCCAGGAGCGGGTCAAGATAGTTCAAAAAGGCGGGAGGGATACCGTGAGCGGCTGCTACGGTCCACCTCCCGTCTTCATGTAGCACGATCAAGCCCGCCTGCCCCGCCAGCATTTCAGCTGAAATCCGAAGAATGCGCGCCAGCAACTTCTCCAGGTCCAGCTCCTGAGTGATCGCGCGCGCGATCTCGAGCAGATAATCTCGCTGGCGGACGCGAAAATCAGGCAACATGCTTAGCAAATATCTCTCGCTCCGCTACCAGAATGGCTTCATCAAGAATCCTGAGACCCTCATCCATTTCAGTGCGTGAGATGTTGAGCGCAGGAGATATCCGGATGGTGCTCTTGCCGCACCCCAGAGTCAACAGACCCCGTTCAAAGGCAAGGTCGACAACCTGATCGCGCAGATCCACAGCAGGAGCTTTCGACTCCTGGTCCTTAACAAACTCGACGCCAATCATCAAGCCTAAACCGCGCACATCGCCGACGCTGGGATGGCGGACTTTGATCTCCTCCAGGGCGTCTAAAGCATACTCGCCTACTTCGGCGGCGTTTTGCATAAATTCTTCCTCGATGAGATCAATGGTAGATAAGGCAGCTGCGCATGCAATCGGATTACCACCGTAGGTATTTCCATGCGAGCCATAAGGCCAGGTGACCACGCTCTTCCGGGCGATTATGGCGCCCAGTGGCACACCTGAAGCAATGCCCTTACCAACACAGACGATATCCGGCTCCACGCCAAAGTGCTCGATTGCCCACCATTTACCGGTCCGCCCCATACCGGACTGGACCTCATCTACAATTAGAAGGATGTCGTAGCGGTCACAGAGTTCCCGCAGGGCTGGGAAGAAGCCCGGCGCAGGAACCACGTAGCCGCCCTCTCCCTGGACCGGTTCCACCAGAATTCCGGCCACGTCGCTGTGAGGTAGCACCTTGGCAAGGATTTGTTCTTCGATATAACGCACCACCGTCTCACCATACGGCTCACCGGGCAGGGAATGCAGGATGGGCCGGTAAGGATTAGGGAATGGCACGTGCACAACCCCGCTCATCAGCGGAAAAAATCCCTCATGCTGAACGGGTTTGCTGGCGGTGAAGGTAAGCGCTCCCAAGGTTCGCCCGTGGAAGGCCCCCAAAAAACCGATGAACTGGGTACAGCCGTGGTGGTAGCGGGCCAACTTGATGGCGGCCTCCACGCTCTCGGTACCCGAATTGGTCATAAAAGTCATCGCGTCCTCCTTGAAAGGAGCGATGTGGTCCAACCTTTCGCCTAGCGATACCCAGGGTTCGTGATAATAATCAGAGGAAATGTGAATAAACTTCTCCGCCTGGTCCTGGATGGACTTTACTACCCTGGGATGGCTGTGACCGGTAGAGGCTACGGCGATGCCTGCCGCGAAATCCAAAAAACGATTACCATCGACATCCCAAACTTCCGATCCCTTCCCCCGATCCATCACAAAGGTGCCGCTGCGAGGATAGGAAGGGGAAATGACTGCGCGATCGCGCTCGATAATCGCCCTGGCTTTTGGACCAGGCAGGTTCATTGTTTGCATAGATGGCTCTCCATAGTAGTAGGATATTGGTTTTCAGACCTTTAAGAAATTATATCACTGCCAATTCGGGGGCTTAGGGGATTGATTCAAAACGAGTATAATCAAACCTCGTGACGCTGCAAACGTTTACTTTTAGACTCCAGGCGCGTGAGAAGCGTGCCCGGGCCGGGACATTCCAGACGCCACACGGGCCAGTTCAGACCCCGGTATTCGCACCGGTGGGCACCCAGGCAACAGTAAAGGCAGTTACTCCGGCTCAACTCTCCGAACTGGATGCCAGCCTGATCCTGGCCAATACCTACCATCTTTACCTGCGACCTGGAGATGAACTGATTGCAGAAATGGGCGGTTTACATGCTTTCATGCGCTGGACCGGTCCAATCTTGACAGATTCGGGTGGTTTTCAGGTATTCTCTTTGGCTGAGAACCGACAAGTCGGCGAAAGCGGAGTCACGTTTAGGAGTCACATCGACGGTTCCATCCACGAATTCACCCCGGAAAGAGCAATCGCTATCCAGGAAAACCTGGGTGCCGATATCGTTATGACCTTCGATGAGTGCGCGGACCCATATGATTGGGAATACAATCAAAGCGCCGTGGCGCGCACACATACCTGGGCAGAACGCAGCCTGCTGGCAAAAACTCGATCAGACCAGGCCCTGTTCGGGATTGTTCAAGGCGGCATTTTCCCGGACCTACGGGCGCGATCCGCCGAATTTATTTCGAGCCTGGATTTTCCGGGGAATGCCATCGGCGGTCTTTCCGTCGGTGAAACGAAGGCAGAGATGCATGCCATGCTGGAAATCGTCGATCCAATTCTGCCGGAAGATAAACCACGTTACTTGATGGGCGTTGGCATGCCGGAGGACCTGGTAAATGGAGTAAAGCGGGGGATCGATTTCTTCGATTGCGTCATCCCCACCCGTCTGGCTCGCCACAACGCCGCGCTGAACCGATTTGAGCGTCTCAACCTGGCAAACGCGGTTTATTTTGATGATCCCAGGCCTCTGCATGAAACTTGCACCTGCTACACCTGCCAAAATTTTTCGCGGGCGTATATTCGCCATTTAGTGATTGCTAAAGAGATGCTATCGGGGACGCTGATCTCGATCCATAACCTGCATACGCTAATACAATTGACCAAAGACATCCGGCAGGCGATCCTGGAAGGTCGCTTTGAGGATTTTGCAGCAGACTTTTTCGAGAATCTAAACCAGGAATGACCTTGACCGTCTTTCAATCCATTATCCTTGGCATCGTGCAGGGCATAACCGAGTTCCTGCCGATATCCAGCTCCGGTCACCTGGTGCTCACGCCTTTCCTCCTGGGTTGGGAGATCCCCGATGAACATGTTTTTGTTTTTGACGTGCTGGTGCAGGTAGCCACCCTCGGAGCAGTTTTTGCCTATTTTCGGCAGGATTTGGCGTTGATCATTCGCGCCACCATCGCCAGCCTTCTGGACGCTAAGCTCCTCGGTACTGTTGAAGCGCGTTTGGGTTGGTACCTGATCCTGGCCACCATCCCTGCGAGCATCATCGGCCTGACAATAAGAGGCACCATCGAAGCCACATTCAAAAGCCCATACGCCACTTCCCTGTTTCTCCTGGTGACAGCGGTCATGCTATTGATCGGCGAAAGAGCAGGTAAGCGCAACCGGGAGATGGAATCGCTGACCTGGATAGACGCGCTCATGATGGGGCTTTACCAGACGCTGGCGTTGTTTCCCGGCATCTCCAGATCTGGAGCCACGATAACCGGAGGAATGGTCCGGAATTTGGAGCGCCAAACCGCCGCCCGGTTTTCCTTTTTAATGTCGGTGCCCGTCATGCTGGCCGCCGGAGCAATTGCCACAGTTGACCTGCTCAAAATCCCCAACCTGATCACACTGCTTCCAACTTTCGTTCCCGGTTTTCTGGCCTCCGCAATTGTGGGCTATTTCTCCATCCGCTGGCTGCTGGGCTTCCTCATCCGCCATCCATTGTATATCTTCGCAATTTACTGTCTCAGCCTCGGCCTGATCTCCTTGATCCTGTCGCAATCCGCCCGCCTGGCGCCGCTGACCGCAACAGAACCGCCTACCTTGCAACCCGTAGAGATTGCTCTTACCCCGTCCCTGGCGCCACTAAAAGACGCCCTGCATACCTGTGCGGTTGAGCAACCTGAGATTGCGCTGATCCTCTCAGAGACCTCGGCGCCATTTCTGGAGATCGAGGAGGCTGATCTTTCCTTCTGGTTTGGGCCCCCGCCGCCCGCCGCAGGCTATGCAGCACCTCTGGCTCAAGAGGAGATTGCGGTAATCGTAAACGCCCTCAACCCGGTAAGCGCATTGAGCACAGATACTTTACGCGCAATCTTTACCGGTCGAACTCCGCGGTGGGATGCAGTGGGAGGTGAGAATCAGGACATACAGGTCTGGCTCCTGCCGGAGGGAGACGAATTTACGCGATTATTCCAGCAGGAAATCCTGAATGCGCAATCCTTCTCCTCGACAGCGCTACTGGCTCCTGATCCCGCTGCCATGCTCGAGGCCGTCCATGAAGATCCGGCGGCTATTGGATTCCTGCCAGAAGCCTGGCTGGAAAACGCTGTCAAACCGCTTCGTCTCGAGCGGCAGGCCCGAAACAGTCTCGACCAGCCGGTCCTGGCATTGTCAAGCGCGGAGCCGCGCGGGGCAGTCCGAATTTTTTTACATTGTTTGCAGAGCGGAGAAGGGCAGGCAACCATTCGAGAAGACTATCAGAGTTGGCGAGCAAGCTCGCAAAGATAATCTGTTAAGAGGAGTTCACTTTGCCAAACCAGATCTATCCCCATTCCAGCGAAAGCATGCCCGAACTCGAAGATAATTCTGTGGCACTAACGGTCACTTCCCCACCCTATTGGAACGCCATCGACTACGATATCCACGCAGAGGATAAGACCCGCCCTTACCGCACGCGTGCCTACGCCCAGGGATACTCCGGTTACCAGGAATATTTCGATTGGCTGGAAATCATCTTTACGGAAGTTTGGCGGGTAACCAAGCCCGGAGGTTTTTGCGCTATCGTCATAGGAACGGTTTTACTGGACGGAACCCTGTACCCAGTACCCTTCGACCTCACGGCACGCCTCACCCAAAAAAACTGGCAGTTTCACCAGGACCTCATCTGGCACAAGTGCACGGCCGGGGTAAAACGGGCGGGGGTGTCCATTCAAAAACCTTACCCGGGCTATTATTATCCGAACATCATGAATGAATACATCCTGATCTTCAGAAAACCAGGGCCAAAGATCTACAAGCAGCGCAGACTGCCGGAGAGGACCGGTGCAGTTTTCCCCATCAATCGCCTGTTTACCCTGGATGTGGCGAACAACATCTGGCACATCGCGCCGGTGCCGCCGAACACTATCGATCACCCCGCTCCTTTCCCGGAAGAGATCCCATATCGCCTGATCCGCTTATACTCTTATCCCGACGAATTGGTGCTCGATCCCTTTGCCGGTTCCGGACAGACCATCAAAGTGGCAAGATACCTGGAGCGGAATTTTGCAGGTTACGAAGTGATCCAGAAGTACGTAGAATTGGCCCAGTCAAGAATGGTTGAACCGCCAGGATTGAGACCAGAGCAGCTCATCGCTGTGTTTAACAAAATTCAATTGGAGGACGGGAAGGGACAGATCTGAAAGGTTTTAAAAACCTTTCAGGTCTTTTCCGAAGAGGCCCCTGTTCTTGCGCTAGGTTTTTGGCGTGCCGTACAAATACCAATATTTTTCCTTTGGAAATCCGCTCTGCAGTTCTGGATCCCAAATGAAATCGCCTGGGATCAAAACTGCGCGAAGCAGTTTGTCCAAACCCTCTAACAACTCCAATTCAGCTTCCGGGATCGCACCGGCCTCCTCCCTGAGCAAATCCAGCATAACGCGGCGCTCCACTTCATAGCCGTAACGATCGACGTTAGCGCTGGGATTTTCACGATACTCTTCGATAAAGTCATTCCATAAGCGCAGGCGGGCGCTAAAGCCCCGGCCTGCCTTACGTTCCCAGGCCACGCGCCAGCGGTTGCGCAGATTATCTATCTTTTCATCGATCTGGGCTAATTCATGGCGCTGTTCGGGGGATAAATCGCGTGCATGAGCCCGCTTTTGAGCGAGCAGCAAGCCTCCCAAAGTCAATCGAGGATAATCGGGCTCTCCGGCCGGTGAAGCGGCGCCAATCGGCCAATAAAGCTCGTTTGACATCAGATAGTCTTCGAGCGCGGCGACCGCCGCCCTGAGATATCCAAGATCGTATTCAGCTGAAGGCATATAAATTCCTTTCAGACTAGCAAGCGCAAAGGCTCCTCCACATATTTGGCAAGCGCTTGCATGAACCGGGCGCCTTCAGCGCCATCGCTCACCCGGTGATCGATAGAAATCGTAGCTTTCATGCGCAATCCAGGTTTGATCTCGCCCTCCTCAATCACGGGAACCTGGCGCACGGCTCCGATCGCCAGAATACCAGCCTCAGGAGGATTGATGATGGCCGAGAAGTTCTCGACATCGAACATACCCAGGTTGCTGAGCGAGAAGGTAGAGCCCTCAATATCTTCCGGTTTCACGCGCCCCTCTCTGGCGCGGCCGATCATGGGCTTGAGCTCCACAGAGATCTGGCGAACCGGTTTTAGGTCGGCGTTTCTGCAAACCACAGTCAGCAAGCCGTTCTCGACAGCCACAGCGACGCCTATATTAATGTCACCAAAATGGATAATCTGGTTGTTCTCCCCATCCAAGGCGGCATTCAGGTTAGGAAATTCCCGCAACGCCAAAGCTAAGGCTTTGACAAGGAAGTCGTTAACCGAAATTTTCTCCTGATCCGGCAGCGTGGCGTTTACCTGCTTACGCAGCTCCATCAAGGCGGCCACATCGTATTCGTAGGTGACGAAGAAATGGGGCGCCTCGTTTACCGACTGGACCATACGCCGCCCGATGATCGCCCGCAGGCGACTGCGTGGGAGATATTGATCTTCACGCGGCTCAAAGGGCATTGCAGTTGGGGCCGGAACAGCCTCCGGAGCCCGCTCCACAGGCTTAGCTCGCTCCTTGAGGTATGCTTCGACGTCGGCCTTGACAATCCTCCCATCAGGGCCAGAACCATTTACTTTCTTCAGGTCGATGCCCTCTTCTTCTGCCATGCGGCGCGCCAGGGGGGATGCCCGTACACCGCCCAGGAGACCAGCTTCTTCTTCAGGTTCTTCTTCAGGTCCTTTTTCGGGTTCTTCCGGCGCTCTTTCTCTCGGGCGCGGCTCCGGGGCAGCCTTTTCCTCCTCAACCGCTTCTTCTTTTGGAGGCGCTTCTTCCAACGGCGCTTCCGCCGCCGGCGCTTCCGCCGCGGGCGCTTTCTCTCCTACGAGGGACTCTACATCAACATCCTCGCCTTCCTCGGCGATTACCGCGATCGGTTCACCCACCGGTACGACGGCATCTTCCTCCACCAGGTGCCGGTTAACCACGCCGGCATAGGTCGATTCCACCTCGACCGTAGCTTTGTCGGTCTCGATCTCAGCCAGGACGTCCCCCTTATTCACTTTCTCACCTTCGGCAACCACCCAGCGAACCAGGGTGCCCTCGGCCATATCAAAACCCAGTTTGGGCATGTTGACGATCTCGGCCATCACAACACCTCCTTAACGGCCTTGACGATGTCCTCAACCTGGGGCAGGGCCATTTGCTCAAGCTTCTGATTGTAAGGGAGGGGCACTTCTTTTTGAGCGACGCGCTTGATGGGAGCATCCACATAATCGAAGGCTTCTTCATAAATCCGGGCAGCGACCTCGGAACCCACTCCATAAGAACGCCAACCTTCTTCTGCAATTACTGCCCGGTTGGTTTTCTTGAAGGACTCGATTACCGGCTCCATATCCAGGGGACGCAGAGAGCGCAGGTCCACGATCTCAGCTTCGATCCCTTCCTTGGCGAGCTCATCGGCCGCCCGTTCCGAGAAGCTCAGCATCTTGCTGTAGCTGACAATAGTAACATCGCTGCCGGGCCGGTGAATTTTGGATTTTCCGATAGGAGTTGTGTAGTCCTCATCCGGAACTTCGCCGCGCAGCTGGTATAACGTGGCGTTCTCAATAAATAAGATCGGGTCATCCGAGCGGATGGCTGCCTTAAGCAACCCCTTAGCGTCCTCGGGAGTCCCCGGAGCGACAACCTTTAATCCCGGGAAATGGGCAAAGATTACGTCCGGGGTTTGCGAGTGAGTGGCAGCCAGTTGCCGCCCACCACCACTGGGAGCGCGGATAACCATGGGAATGGTAAACTGCCCGCCGAACATATAGCGCAGTTTTGCGGTCTCGTTGACGATATGTTCCATAGCCGAAAAAGCAAAGTTTATTGTCATCAGTTCCGCGATCGGACGCAGCCCGGTGAGGGCTGCCCCAATGGCCCCTCCGACAATGGCCGCTTCCGAAATCGGGGTATCGCGCACCCGCTTTTCGCCAAAATGATCATAAAAACCGCGGGTAACGGCGTACGTGCCGCCCCAAACCCCAACCTCTTCTCCCATAATAAAAACACGCTCATCGCTTTCCATTTCTTCCCACAAGGCCTGGGAGATAGCCTCACGCATCGTGATTTTAGCCATCAACAACCTCTTCTATTCTGCGTAGATATTCTCGAAAAGGGCTTCCGGCTCGGGATCCGGGCTGGATTCGGCGAACTCGACCGCATCCTCGACCTCGGCCTCAACTCGGGTCTCCAGGTCATCCAGTTCACCCTCGGAGGCAATCTCCTCCTCAAGCAAGTATTTCCGAAAGATGCCAATCGGATCCTCTTTCTGCCATTTTTCGATCTCAGTTTTTTCCCGGTATCGCTCTGGGTCGCCCATGGAGTGACCGCGGTAGCGATAGGTGACAATTTCTAAAAAGAACGGCCCGTTACCATCTCGGACAAAAGCCAAATGCTCTTCGGCAGCCTTTCGAACGGTCATCACATTCATGCCATCAATGCAAGCATTAGGCATGGCATAGCCCTCCGCCCTTTGCCGGATCTCTTCCAGTCCCGTAGCACGCTCGACAGAAGTGCCCATGCCATATTGATTGTTTTCGCACACCCATAAGACCGGCAGGCTCCAAACTTTGGATAAGTTCAAAGCTTCATGGAAAAAACCAATATTGGTTGCGCCGTCTCCGAACATGCAGATCGTCACACCGTCATTTTCCTGGTATTGATCTCCAAGCGCCAATCCGGCAGCAATGGGCATATGCGCTCCGACAACTGCATGACCTCCCCAAAAGTTCTTTTCCACATCGGCCATATGCATCGACCCCCCTTTCCCCTTGGAAACCCCGGTAGCCTTTCCGAGCAACTCTGCCATCACATTTTTAACGGGCAGGCCGGCGTTTATGGCTACGCCATGATCGCGGTAAGCCGTGATTACCCGGTCCTGAGGCTTGCGCACAGACAGCAACCCGGTGCTCACCGCCTCCTGGCCGATATAAAGGTGCAAGAATCCGCCAATTTTGCCTTGCTGGTAAAGCTCGGCAGCGCGTTCCTCTACCCGGCGGATGAGGACCATTTGGTAATACATATCCAGATAATCTTCTTTATCCATTTATGATGAGACCTCCGATCTACATCAATAATCCACCCAAAATAATACCGGGGTGACCCCGGTAAACGTTTAATTACAATGTGCTGACCGGTGCGGCCAGCAACAAAAATTATACCAGATTACTCCAAATTCAATAATAAAAGCAAAATTAATCCCCACGTCCCCAACCGATCTCTTCCGCGGCGACAAAAATATCGGTGGCCGAGATGATCCCAATGAGCTCTCCGTTTTCATCCGCCACCGGCATGTGGTGGATATTATGTTCCTGCATTTTTACAGAACATTCTTTGAGAGACCAATCGGGCTTGGCAGTAATCACCGGCGCTGTCATGATGTCACGGACATGAGTTTCAGCCGGGTTACGATCGGCCGCGATAATTTTGTCCCGAATGTCGGTACTTGTGATAATGCCAAAGGTCAGCCGATCATCGGTAATCTTGACTACCAGGCTGTGAATTCTTCGCCGGCGCATTAAGGTTAATGCGTACGATACTGTGGAATCGGGATCCACGACGACTACCGGGCTGCTCATCCAGTCGCGCACTTTGTTAGACATGCATACCTCCTGATTGCGGTGATTTGATCAGGGAATACAGAGAATCAACCTATTGAAAGCCTGACGTTGCCTTGAAATCCCCGCTTTTATTGTACCTTAAGAGAACCCGAAAAATAATTGAAGTTATAATTGGGATATAAACAATCCTTGATGACATCGCTGATTACAGGTAGTAAAAAGCCGGTATAGTAAAAGGAGGGTAAGATGTTAACGCTGGTGTTAAGCGGTGCGGCAAATTATGGCGCATTGCAGGCCGGGGCGCTGAAAGCCCTTTTTGAAGCCGGGCTTCGACCAGAAATGGTGGTTGGAACTTCGGCCGGCGCTCTGAACGCCATCCATGTTGCTTCTGATCCCACAACCGAGGGTATCGATAAACTTCGATCTATCTGGGATTCTATCCGGCCACACTACGTTGGCCGCACCAGTTTATTATCCAGCTTAAAATGCTTGATAACAAAACAGGAAAGTTTCTTCCTGAGCGAACCGTTAGCGCAATTTTTCCAGGATCATCTACCCCACAATATTGAAACTTTCGGCGAGTTAGCTGGCATAAACGGCATTCGCGCTTATGCGATGGCGGTCTGCATGGAGACGGATGAGCTGGTCGCCTTTGGTGATCGGAATGAGGATCGCCTGGTCGATGGCAGCATGGCGAGCACGGCCATTCCACCCTATTTTCCACCCTGGAAAATTAACGGACGCCGCTATATTGATGGCGGAGTATTGGCGAAGCTTCCTTTAAGACCAGCCGTGGAGCGCGGCGCCACTCAGATTGTGGCCCTGGATGTTCGGCATGTCATCAGCCCTTCACAGAGAAGCAGGGATCTAATCGGTATCAGCGGCTATGCACTTTACTTAATGACCGATAATCAGACGAAAGAGGGCATTTCCTGGACCGAGTCGAAACACGTAGCATTGCGGGTGTTCCCTTTAGCGGTGCCGGCGGAAGTGCCATTTTGGGATTACGGCCAGGCGGGTTATCTCTTTGAATTTGGATATCAATTGGTTGAAAAGGAACTGGAGAACCGGCCGCTGGAAATAAATTTAGATTGGAAATCTGAAGTACGGCGGAATTTAAACAAAATTCGCCAACGCATTCCTCCGCTTCCCTGGCATATATCCGGATCTGCGCACCAGGCCTCATGAAAGAAGAATAGGCCTCTACTCCACCGTTACACTCTTCGCCAGGTTGCGCGGCTGGTCGACGTCCAGGCCGCGCAGGGCGGCGATGTGGTACGCCAGCATCTGCAGCGGGATAACCGTGGTCACCGGGCTGAGCATCCAGGGCGTCTCAGGGACCCAGAGCACGTGATCGGCAATTCCGGAGATTTGCTGGTCGCCTTCGGTGGCCACCGCCACTACGGTGCCGCCGCGTGCCTTGGCCTGCTCGATCTGGCTGAACATCTTTTCATACCAGGGGTCGCGCGGGGCAATCACTACCACCGGCATATCGGGCTCGATCAAGGCGATCGGCCCGTGCTTCATCTCCCCAGCCGGGTAGCCCTCGGCGTGAATGTAGGATATCTCCTTCAACTTGAGGGCGCCTTCATAGGCAGTCGGCATGTTGATGCCACGGCCCAGGTACAGGCAGTGACCGACTTCTTTCAAAGCTCGGGCAACAGCCTCAACCTCGTCTTCGCGGTCCAGGCAGCGCCCCACCAGGTCAGGAACCAGGCGCAGGTCGGCAACCAGTTTGCGCCGCTCGTCTACCGAGAGGACGCCACGCAGATCGGCGAGCAGGATTGCCAACATATACAGGTCCACCAGCGGCGCGGTATACGCCTTGGTCGAAGCCACCCCGATCTCGGGCCCGGTTTGCATGGAGACATACCCATCGGCGACCCGCATGGCCTGTGAGCCGATGACATTGACGATCGACCAGAGGATGGCTCCTTTGCGCCGGGCTTCCTCCATGGCCGCCAGGGTGTCAGCCGTTTCACCCGATTGGCTGATTGCCAGCACGACCGTGTTCCCATCCACAATCGGGTCGCGATAGCGGAACTCCGAGGCGATGTCAAGCTCCACCGGGATGCGGGCAATGCGCTCAATGAGCACCTTGCCGACCATGCCGGCGTGAGCGGCTGTGCCGCAGGCGGTGATGAAAATCTTTTGGATGCGCCGGGCCAGTTCGGGGGTGAGATTCAACTGTGGGAGGCGAACCAGGTGGCCGTTGTCAAAATCCACCCGCCCGGCAATGGTATCCGTCAAGGAGCGGACCTGCTCGTGGATCTCTTTGTGCATGAAGTGGCGGTATTCGCCCTTCTCGGCGGCAACCGGATCCCAGGCGACCTGGTGAACCTCAACTTCAAGCGCCTCCCCGTCGAGGGTCTGCACGTCCACGCCATCCCGGGTGACCACCGCCATCTGGTGCGATTCGAGGAAGATCATCTCGCGAGTGTGCTCAAGGATAGCGGGCATATCCGAGGCAATGTACATCTCTCCTTTCCCTTTACCCACCACCACTCCGCCGGCGTTGCCGATGCGCGCCGCCACAATCTTATCCGGCTCGCGGGATGACATTATGACAATGCCGTGAGCGCCTTTGATGTGCTGAAGCGCTCGCCGGGCGGCCTCGACCAGGCCAATACCCAGTGACAGGTAGCGATCAACGAGCTGGACGATCACCTCCGTATCCGTTTCAGAATTAAAGAAGACGCCCTCGGCGCTAAGCTCCTCGCGCAGCTCCAAGAAATTCTCTACGATGCCATTGTGCACCAGCACAACCTCGCCGGTCCCTCCCAGATGAGGGTGGGCGTTACGGGCACTGGGCTCGCCATGGGTTGCCCAGCGGGTATGGCCGATGCCGACGTGACCTCCCAATGGTTTTTCTTCAACCAGGGCAACCAGGCGGTCCAACTTCCCGGCGTCCCGGCGCACTTCGATATGCCCGTTCTCCAGCACTGCAAGACCAGCCGAGTCATAGCCGCGATACTCCAGACGCCGCAATCCATTCAGAATGACCGGCGTGGCATCACGCGGACCGATATAACCTACGATTCCACACATGGTGTTCCCTCCACTTAATAATTACGTGTTTACGTGTCTACGTGTCTACGTATTTACGTACTTCGTCCTGCATTCCGCCACTCTCCACATCTTTGTCTGCCCGGTTACCCGGCCAGCATTGTGATGGAGTTTGCAGTTGGAGGGAAAGAATTTGGGCCGTGGCTGGCCCAGAGGGCTTCCGCTGATCTCTCGATTTTCCCGGTCCTCAGGTGGGCAACCTGCAGGTTCTCCGGTTAGCCCCACTTCGCAGTGGGGAACCCTCATCCTCGTCAACCCGGATAGTCGATTAGTCAATTAGTCAATTAGTCGATTAGGGATTTCCACAATAGCCTAATTTCCTTATTGCCTTATTGCCTTATTGACTAATTACCTATCCCGGTCCTTGCGCTATCTTTCCCGTGCTATTAAGTTTACCTTGCACCTCCTCTCGAGATTAAGAGGTTCGCTGTACGGGCTACATGTGGAAAGCAATTATACCGTAATTGTGGTAGTTTTTCGCCATTTGCACGCCGATTGTTCGGATTTTGTCAGGAAGAAAGTTGATTAGGCAACAAGTCGATAAGTTGATCAGGGAGAAGTTGTTCGGTTGCCTGATTGCCTAATTCCCAATTGCCCAATTGCCAAGCGATTGTCTTCAATCGCCATTGCCTAATTGCCTGATCGCCTTGTTGCCTGATTGCCTTATTGCCCAATTGCCT
>Ga0209640_10000761_pt1 | contig 25716 bp, 29 predicted proteins | sample RifCSP10_1_FD_184018 | JGI IMG/M metagenome (GOLD analysis project Ga0209640, IMG submission 184018) | Soil microbial communities from Rifle, Colorado - Rifle CSP2_sed 10_1 (SPAdes) (version 2) | ecosystem: Environmental > Terrestrial > Deep subsurface > Rock core/Sediment | place: Rifle... | reverse complement strand
TTGGTCGCATCGCCTTCGGCGGCGTGAGTTGACCCGGGTTTATCGACTCCTCCGAAAGCGCTACGCGAAGACCCCATTCGACGGTGAAGGCGCGTACCGCTATGGGGGCCGCTGGTCCAGCCCACGCGTTCGTCTCGCGTACGCGTCGGAGCATCTCTCGTTGGCCATGATCGAGTACTTCGTTCATCTCGATCGCGACGATCCGCCGCCGGACCTCGTCGTGGCGGCCGCAGACGTGCCGGACGATGTGTCACGTATGCACGTCGCTTCCGCCAAGCTGCCGGCGACGTGGCGCCAGACACCTGCCCCGATGGAGCTTGCTGCGATTGGCGACCGCTTCGCACGGAGAAGGCGCGAGGCGATGGTTGTGGTGCCGTCGGCCCTGGCGCCCGACGAATTCAACTGGCTGCTGAATCCCGACCATCCTGATTTCAGACGCGTACGGATCCATCCGCTGGAGCCGTTCTCGTATGACGCAAAGAGGTACCTCGACTAGGCGGCGCAAGTCGGCCTAGAGTCGGCGCTTCGTGCTGCGCCGGCGACCCCCACGCTTTTCGACGACGACAAAATCCGCCACGTCCCAGGTAAACGGGGGGGCGTGCCGCCGCTCGCGCTCAGCACCCTTCGGTGTGCTGCTCTTGTCGCCCGCTCGACGGTCCCACGACACCTGCACCGGCAACGTCGCGGCTGCCCGTTTGAGCTTATCGAACCGTCGTAACGCCCCCCGTCTCACGATCAACTCGATCGCCGCTGTGGGACCTCTCCTCGCACGTTTCTTCTTGACCGCCATCGTTCCGCGATCTTATCGGCACGCCATCCGCGGGCATCAGGCGTGGTTCCCCATCCGGCGGTGTCCCGTTTCTGCACACCGTCGATTGATGTCGAAGAGCCATTCGGCTATGTGGAGGTCGCGGGTAATCGAGCTCCATCAATCCGCGTGAGGCGGACCTTCATTCCGCCGGGCCTCCCCCGCTGCACCACGGCCTATCCTTCGCCGGTGCCGACCGTCACCGGCGGAAGCCTGAACGCGGACTGCAGGCGCGCGTAGAGCGTCCCGAAGGCGCCCGCGCCAACCAGCGCGCCGGCAAGCGCCGCAATCGCGTACAGCTTGCCCTCACCGATATTCACGAGGATCGGCCCCGGGCACATGCCGGCGATCGACCAGCCCACGCCGAACAGCAGCCCGCCGACGATGTTGCCGCGGTTCAGAGGCTTGCGCTCGATTTCCAGCGCACGGCCCGATGCGGTGCGGCCATACCGTGTCAGCAGCCACAGCCCGGGCGCGGTCACCGCGACCGCCGCGCCGATGATTCCGTACAGCTGAACGCGCTCGAAGAGGAACATGCCCTGGATGTAGTCGTAGTCGGCGGCGCCGGATCGACTCAGCACGAAGCCGAAGAGGGTTCCCAGACTCAGATACAGCAGCGTCATGGCGTCGCTCAGGGGAACACCACGCGGTAAAGCACGTGCGTGGTCAGGATCCCTCCTGCCATGAAACTCAACGTCGTGATCACACTCGGCAACTCGAAGTTGGCGTTGCCGAAGATGCCATGGCCGCTCGTGCAGCCGCCGGCCAGCCTCGTGCCGAAACCGATGAACAACCCGCCGACGAACATCCACGCGAGCTTGCCCGCGATGCCGAACGAGGCGGCCGCGTCCAGCATCCCGAGGTCCCACATCGGCGACCAGCCATGACCGAACGAGACCGACAGGAACCCGCCGAGCACGAGTCCGGCAAGGAACGGGAGCCGCCAGCGGCGCCCGGAGCGCACGGTCTGGCGAAGGAAATACGGCTGCTGCAGCACCAGGCTGCACACGTCGTCGAATCCGCTCGAGATGCCGAGCCGCCGATTGCCGAGAAACAGCAGCGCCAGCGTGACCGCGCCGATGCTGGCGCCTGCGAGCGCCCAGTGCAGGGGCGCAAGGTGGATGAGAAGAAATGGGACGTCCATGAGCGCCTCAGGCGCCGCCCCTGATTGTAGTGACTTCTTTTCCTATGCGTTTGACAGCCCTGGCGTCGGCACCTACGATTACTCCTCCACCCAATCCGACACGCAGGGATGTCATTGTGATTCCACGGCTCCGCGGCATATTCACCTCCGTCAACGCCTTTCTTCACCTGCCGTCGCTGCGCCGCGTGGCGTCGGCGAAGCTTCCAACCGATTACGGCGAGTTCGACATCCACGTGTTCAAGAGCGTGTTCTCGACGAAGGCGCACACGGCCCTGGTGCTCGGCGCGATCGGCGACGGCGAAAACGTGCTCACGCGCGTGCATTCGGCTTGTCTGACCGGCGACCTGTTTCACTCCGCGCGCTGCGACTGCGGACAGCAGCTCCATGCGGCGGTCCAGCAGATCGTCGAGGACGGCCGCGGCGTCCTGCTCTACCTCGATCAGGAGGGACGCGGCATCGGGCTGGCCAACAAGATCCGCGCGTACGCCCTCCAGGACCGCGGCGTCGACACGGTCGAGGCCAACGAGCGCCTCGGCTTTCCCGCCGACCTGCGCGACTACCGCGTCGCCGTCAGGATGCTGCGCCAGCTGGGGGTGAAGTCATTGCGCCTGCTCAGCAACAATCCGCGGAAGCTGGCGGGCGTGGCGGGCGAGGGCCTGTCGGTGAGTGAGCGGCTCCCCCTCGAGATTCCGCCAACCGCGGCGACGGTGCGGTACTTGAAGACCAAGAAAGAGAAGCTGGGACACCTGCTCTCGTCGGTATAGCGCGTGGCACTCCAGGGTTCTCCCGGTTGGCGCGCGTCGCTCACGTTGGCCGCCGCGCTCGTCCTCCTCAACGCATCGCTCACGTTCGAAAACGTGTGGCCAACTCCGAAGATCGCATGGGGCCACGCCCTCTCGCTCGAGCTCGCCCTGTGCGTCCTGCTCCTCGCGGTTGCGCACCGTTGGGCGTCCCGGCCGGCGCGGCGCATCCTGCCTGCACTCTGGGTCGTGCTCGTCGCCGGCCACTATCTCGACGTGACCGCCCCGGGGCTCTACGGGCGGGAGTTCAATCTGTACTGGGACACGCAGCACCTGGGCAACGTCGCCGCAATGCTTGCCGGGGCCGCGCCATGGTGGCTGATGGCCGCTGTTGCGGCGAGCGTCGTGCTCGTGGTGGGCCTCGTGTACGTGCTGGCCCGTCTGGCGATCAGACAGTTGGCAGGAGCCGTGGAGTATCGACGGCCGCGCATCGCGCTCGGCGCGCTGGCTGGGGCCGTCGTCCTGCTGTTCGCTGGTCAGCGGCTCCCTGGCAGCTTCCCGATCGATGTGGCGTTCGCAGATCCAGTGACTCCCGCCTACCTGCGGCAGGCTCGCTTCGCCCTTGCGATGCTCGGCCCGGGTACCGCTGCACCGCAGCTCGGTCCCAGCCCGGCGCTCGACACGGGCCTTCGCGCGCTCGGTGGCGTCGATGTGCTGCTCATTTTCGTCGAGTCTTACGGTGCGATCACATACGAGACCCCCGCCATTTCGGCCGGCCTCGCCGAGAGCCGCGCCGATTTCGACGCGGCCATCCGTGAGACCGGCCGTCAGGTCGTGTCGGCCTACGTCGAGTCACCTACGTTCGGCGGATCCTCATGGCTGGCGCATCTCAGCCTGCTGTCTGGCGTGGACGTGCGCGACCAGTACGCCTATACCGCCCTGATGGCCTCACAGCGGGACACCATCGTCACCAACTTCGCCCGGCGGGGCTACCACACGGTGGCGCTGATGCCAGGGATGCGGCAGGCGTGGCCCGAGGGCGCCTTTTACGGCTTCGACGTGATTTACGGGCGGGATCACCTCGAGTACGCGGGGCCGCAGTTCGGATGGTGGGACATTCCGGATCAGTACGCGCTCGCCCGGCTCGACGTGCTCGAACGGCGCCAGGCCCCACGCAGCCCCATATTCGTCGTCTTTCCCACCAGCACGACGCACGCACCCTTCGGTCCCGTGCCGCCGTATCAGCCGGCGTGGTCGCGCGTGCTGACCCCTGACGCCTTCGACCGCGCCGATGTCGCGCGTACCATGGCCAGCAGCCCCGATCTGTCGAACCTCGGGCCGAGCTTCGTGCGCGCCATGGCTTACGAGTACCGATCTCTGGCGGGTTACCTGCGCGAGCAGGCGGACGACCTGGTCCTCGTCGTGATCGGCGACCATCAGCCGCCTGCCGCCGTGAGCGGCAGGGACGCGCCGTGGCACGTCCCGGTGCACGTGATCGGCCGCCGGGAAGGCGTCCTTCACCGACTGGAAGAGAGTGGATTCCGTCGAGGCCTCGACCCGCGGCGCCCCGCGATTGGCCCGATGTACCAACTCACGCCGGTGCTGCTCGAGGCATTCGATGAACCTGGGGCGCCATCGCACATCGCGTCAGCATCCGCCGGGCCGCGCGCTATTTCGACACGCTGAACGGGAGCCGCGTGCCGCCGACGGCGAGCGCCAGGAGGCCGCCCAGGATCGGCAGGCCGTAGGCATTGATCAGATAGCTGTACCGGAAGATCAAGTCGGCGGCGAAGTGAAAGTTGAGCACCATCAGGAACGCCAGCGCCGCCGCCACTCGCACCCGCACTCCCAGAATCAACGCGGCACCCGCGGCCATCTCCGCCAACACCACCACGCGCGCGAACACCGGCGCACCCGGAATCGCCACGGTGTCGAGGTACCACCGGGCCAGGGGGCGCGCCGTGCCGCGCCACTCCTGGAGCCTCCGGGCCAGAATCGTGCCGTCCGTCAGCCAGCCAATCTTGTCGAGGGCCATGAAGATCAGGAACACACCGAGCGCCAGCGACAGGATCCGCAGTGCGCCGGCGGGCGATGCCATTCGTCCCAACATAGATGCCTCCCCACGTCCGGCTAAAACCGGACACTACGTACTACGGATTGGCGCCAGAGCCACGCGACGTCGACGGCAAACGACCAGCCGAGGGCAGCCAGCGTGACACCGGCCACCGCCGCGCTCGCCGGCCACGGCACGACGGGTGCCAGCGCTACGCCGAGCCCGAGCAGCTGGCCGATCGCCACGGTCCTGCCGCGGCGCGTTGGTCGCAGCGGTTCCGCCAGCCACGGCAGCATCCATCCCGCCGCGACGAACGCGTACCGCATCAACCCGCAGAACAACACCCAGACACCAGCTTTGTCGTGCTGCCAGACGAGAATCGACAGGACGAGCACGAACGCGGCATCCGCTTCCATGTCGAAGCGTGCGCCGTATGCGCTGGTCATGCGCGTGGCGCGCGCGAGCCAGCCGTCGACGCCGTCGAGCACCGCCATCAGCCCCGTGAGCCCAATCACCGACCAGAGTACCGCCTGCGAGGCGGGATGCCCGACGAGCCCGGCCGCGAGCGCCGCCAGCATCGCCCGAATCGTCGTGACGCCATTGGCAGGCCCGAACCGCGCATACGGATGATGCGCACCGGCGACCCGGACGACGGCCGCGAACAGCACGGCGAAGAACGCTGCGGCCACGAGCGCATATGCCGCACCGCCTTCGATCCACGAGCCGACGATCCAGCCGAGCGCCGCTGTGCACACGAGCCCGGACGCGAGGACGACATTGTAACGGGGCGTGTGGGGCATCAGAATGTGCGCATATGCCAGACGACGCTCGAGCATTCTGGGTGACGGCGCCCGGTCGCGGCGAGATCCGCGGCGAAGCGTTGCGCCCGCCCGCCGATGGCGAGGTCGTGATCAGGGCGCTGTACAGCGGCATCAGCCGCGGAACCGAGGCGCTCGTGTTTGCCGGCCGTGTCCCGCCGAGCGAATGGGACCGGATGCGAGCGCCCTTCCAGGAGGGCGATTTTCCGGCGCCGGTGAAGTACGGCTATTCGATGGTCGGGCACGTCGAGCGCGGCCCGGACGCGCTCACGGGTCGCACTGTCTTTGTGCTTCATCCCCATCAAACGCGTTTCATCGTTCCCTCGGGTGACGTGCACGTGCTGTCGGACGGCACTCCTCCGCCCCGCGCGGTGCTGGCCGCCAATCTCGAGACGGCGCTCAACGGCGTGTGGGACGGCCGGCCGCACGTGGGCGATCGTATCGCGGTGATCGGCGCAGGGACCGTCGGCTGCCTGGCCGCCTGGCTCGTCTCGCGGATCCCTGGATGCGACGTCGAGTTGATCGACATCAATCCCCGCCGCGCCCTGGTGGCCCGGGCGCTCGAGGTGCGATTCGCCGAACCGCCGGCCGCCGCCCGTGACGTGGACCTCGTCATCCATGCGAGCGGCGCACCGGAGGGGCTCGAGCTGGCATTGCAGCTGGCTGGCGTCGAGGCCAGGATCGTCGAGCTGAGCTGGTTTGGCGACCGGGACGTGCCCCTGTCGCTTGGCGGCGCGTTCCACGCCAGGCGCCTGACGATCGCGTCCTCGCAGGTCGGCCGCATCGCTCCGTCGCAGCGGCCGCGATGGGACACCCGCCGGCGAATGCAGCTCGTGTTGACGCTTCTGCGCGATCCGCATCTCGACGTCCTCATCTCGGGCGAGAGCGAATTCGAGGCTCTTCCGGACGTGATGGCAACGCTCGCGCGGACGCCGGGTGACACGCTGTGCCACCGGATCCGATATTGACGGACGAAACATCGCAGGAGGACACGCCCGATGTACAGCGTCACGGTGCGCGACCACATGATGATTGCGCACAGCTTCAAGGGCCAGGTCTTCGGGCCCGCGCAGCGGCTGCACGGAGCCACCTATATCGTGGACGTCGAGCTCCAACGGCCGGATCTCGATGCCGACGGTATCGTGGTGGATATCGGGCGCGCGGCGGACGCGCTGCACCGGGTGCTCGCCGAGCTGAACTTTCGCAACCTTGACGACGTTCCATCACTGGCGGGCCGCAACACCACCACGGAAGTGCTGGCGCGGGTGGTGTTCGATGGTCTGGTCGCGGCCATCGGGCGCGGAGAGCTCGGACCCGGGGCGAACGCGATCGAGCAGGTGCGCGTCACGCTGCACGAGTCGCACATCGCGTCGGCGTCGTTCGAGGCCAGAGTGAGCGGACCCTCGTCGCGATGACGCCGATCGTACTGGCCGCGCCCGGCCCTCTCGAGTCACGCACTGGAGGGTATATCTACGACCGGCGCATGGTCGAAGGCCTTCGCCAACTGGGCTGGCAGGTGGACGTTCTGGAGCTCGATTCCAGCTTTCCCCATCCAACGCCTGCCGCACTGGAGCACGCCAACCGTACGCTTGCGGCCGTTCGCGCCGGGACCATCACCATCGTCGATAGCCTCGCGCTTGGCGCCATGGCGGAGATCATCACGCGCGAGGCCTCCCGGCTGCCGGTGGTGGCGCTCGTCCATCTGCCTCTGGCCGCTGCCATTGGCCTCGACCGCAGCGACGCCGCCCGGCTGGAAGACGGAGAACGGCGCGCGCTCTCGGCTGCGGCGCTCGTCGTTGTGACCGGCAAAGCCGCGCTTCCGCTGATTGCACAGTACGCCGTCGCTCCCAGCCGTGTCGTCGTCGTCGAGCCCGGAACCGATCGCGCGCCGCTGGCCCACGGTTCCCGGCGCAGCCCACTGGAGCTCCTCACCGTGGCGACGCTCAATCCGGGAAAAGGGCACGAGATATTGCTCGAAGCGCTGTCCGCCGTGAGAGATTCGGCGTGGCGGCTCACCTGTGCGGGAAGCCTCACGCGCGATCCCGCGACGGCCTGGCGCGTGCGCACGACCGCCGCACGACTTCAGCTGGAGAATCGCGTCTCGTTCGTGGGCGATCTCGATTGTCGCGCGCTGGCGGCGTGCTACGACAGTGCCGATGTCGCGGTCCTCGCCACGCAGCAGGAGACCTACGGAATGGCTGTGGCCGAAGCACTGGCGCACGGCCTCCCGGTCGTCGCCACGATGACCGGTGCGATTCCGGATCTGGTTGGCGATGACGCCGGGCTGCTGGTTCCGGTTGGAGACACGGCGGCGTTGACCGCCGCCCTGGCGCGCGTGCTCGGCGACTCACACCTTCGCGCGCGTCTCGCCGAAGGCGCGCGGCGCAGGCGCGATCGATTGCCGACCTGGGACGATGCGGCGAGGGTGATGTCGACGGCGCTCGATCGCCTGTGTGGCGTGCACGCGGGTGGGTGAGGCACTCTCGCGCTGGCTGCGGGTGCGCGAGCCGGCAGACGTCGCGGCCCGCTCCGAGGTGCTGACGCGCGCGATCGCAGACGCGATAGTGCCCGGCGAGCCGCTGTGCCTGCTGGATCTGGGCACCGGCACGGGATCGAACATTCGGTATCTGGCGGAGCGCTTACGCGGCCCTCAACGCTGGCTCGCGGTGGACCGAAGCCCCTTTCTGCTCGCCGCGCTCCCTGAGCGGATCACGTCATGGGCCGGGGCCTCGGGATACGAGGCGTGGACCGACGGTCGACGCTGCATCGTGCGCGGCGCACACTTCGAGTGTGACATCGAGACGCAAGAGCGGGATGTCGGCACTCTGGACGACCATCGAATCTTCGCCGGACGTCACATCGTGACGGCGTCCGCCCTGCTCGACCTCGTGTCGGCGTCGTGGCTGCTCGCGCTCGCCGCGCATTGCCGCGTCGAGGGCGCGCTGGCGCTCTTCGCCATTACCTACAACGGCCGTTTCGCGTGCACCCCCTCGGACGCCGAGGACGAGATGGTGCGAGACCTGATGAACCGGCACCAGAAGACGTACAAGGGACTGGGCGGCCGTGCAGAAGGACCGGACGCCGGTGCGGTCGCGGAACAGTGCTTTCTGCAGGAGGGGTATCGCGTCCGTCGTGAGCCGAGCGACTGGAGGCTGGGACCGGCCGATTGTGACGTGCAGCGGCTGCTGATCGAGGGCTGGGCGGAGGCGGCGACGGAGGTGGCGCCGGACCGCGCGCCGGCCATCGCGCGCTGGCGCACGCGCCGGCTCGCGCACGTCGAGGCCGGCCGTTCGCGCGTGGTGGTCGGCCACGACGATCTCGCCGCATGGCCGGCGCGTTTCAAGAGTACGTAGTGTCCGCCTTCAGGCGGACCAGGGGGTCCGGCTAAAGCCGGACACTACGTACGACCTCACCGTGTTTCGGCGGCGTGGGTCGCACGGAACGTGGCCACCACGGGATGATGGTCCGAGACTTCGCCGGAGTCAGACAACGCTGAAACGTCGACAACCTCCGCGGACTCCACTGCCAGATCGAGCTTCGGCTCGTAGAGGATGTAATCGATACGCGACACGCGCCCGAACGGCCGCGTCGATCCTGAGGCAACCCCACCGGCCCGTCCGCGCGCGGCGGCCTCCGCCCACGCGTCCCGGTAGCGTGTCATCACCGGACCGAGTTCGTCGGCGTCCGGCTGCGCGTTGAGGTCGCCGATCAGGAGACCGGGCCCCTGCTGCGCCGCCCACGGCAGCAACACCGCGAGTTCACGGATCCGATCCCGCTGATTCTGCCGGTTTGCCGCCAGGTGCGTCACGATCACTGGGACATCAGGTATCGCCGCCACGCGCACCGCCAGCCCGACACGTCCCTCCGACAGGCGCACGGAGCGCGAGGCAAGGATGGGACTGGCAGCAATAAAGGCAAGGTCTTCGGTGGCGACGTCGGATCCGCGTCTGCGTGCCAGGCACTGCCGGTCATCGGTGATCCAGGCTCTTGCCTGGGCATGCGTCCACCGGCGCCCTGTACGCCGGCGCAGCCCCTCGGCGATCAACGCCGGTTGATCGTCGCAGTTGAAGTCCGGATGATTGCGCATCGCCTCCTGCACGCCGACGAGGTCGGCGTCGAGGCGCCAAATGGCATCGATCGTCCGCTCGAGATCGTAGTGGCCCTTGCGATCCGCACCCTTGTGGATATTGAAGGTGGCGATGCGAAAGGTCCGGACGGTGTCTGGCGCGGACGAGGCTTGGTACCTGAAGGCACCAGCCAGGGCCATCATGACGGCAACGAGCGCGACACCGGCGGGGCGCAAGATTCGCACGTGGTACGTCCGAAGGCCGAGCAAGCTCGGCCCCTACCTAGATTATCCGGTTCACGGTCCCGGGAACGACGTCCCGCGTCGTATCGGCCCTGAGGCTCAAATCACAATCGAACAACACGTCGCCGCCCATGCGGAACACCCGGTAGCCGGGCCGGCGGCAGTCGCGCAGGCGGACCTGCGGCAGGAGCCGAACCGCAGGACGGCCGTCGCCAATGAGCACCGGCGCGATGGCGATCTGCAGCCGGTCGAGCAGGTTGGCTTCGAGGAACCTCGAGACCGTCACGCCTCCCCCTTCGACCAGCACGCGCGCGCAGCCCCGCGCATGCAGAAGACGCAGCGCCTGCGCCACCTCGTCGCCCGGTTCGCCCTCGTCAATGGCAGCCATGCCGGCGCACCCCATGTGACTCTCACCCGGGGACATCCGGGAGCGCGCGCAGATGTACAGCGCTGGAGCGGTGTGATCCGTAAAGACGCGGAAGGTCGGCGTCAACCGCCGCCGCGGGTCGAACACGACTCGCAGCGGATTCGCGCCGGGCACGTGGCGTGTGGTGAGCAGCGGATCGTCGGCCGCCACGGTCCCGGCGCCGACGAGCACCGCGTCGCACAAGGCGCGCAGCCGGTGCATGTGGACGATGTTGTCGCCGCCGGTGACGGTGTGCGAATCGCCCGATGGTGTCGCAATGAACCCGTCGAGGCTCTGGCCGAGGTGGCCCACCGTCAGCGGACGGGCGGACGTCGCGCTGCAGATCGGAAGGTACAGACTCAGCAACTCCGATCGGGCATCGTCTGCTGGCAGGCGTGACTCCCAACCGACCCCTGGATGCCATGCCATCACCACGCCAGGGCTGTCGGCTGGCAGCGGCCGCAGGCCATCGACTTCGTCCGCGCCGAACACCTCGAACCGGCCGTTGCGCTCGAGGCTGTCGGCGAGCGCGCTCGCCGCGCGAAGCAGGCTCCACGCCGCGTCCACGGTCGACCCGTGTTGCAGCACCGATGCCGCGCTGGAAGACATATGACTGGTCACTTTGCCATGGACCTCACCCGGATGCCAAGGCGGCGTGTCGTGGACGACTGCGCTAATGTTACGTCGTGATCGAGGCCAGCGGCGGAGTCAACTCCGCCATTCGCGAGTTGCCACGCGCAGTGCTGGTCGACCTGGATGACACCATCGTCGACGGCAGCGCGGTGGTGGACTGCTGGGAGGTCGCCTGCGCGTGTTGCCCGCCCGTCGTTGAACCACAGGCGGTTCTGGCGGAGATCCTCAGGCTTCGCGACTGGTACTGGTCCGACCCGGTGCGGCATCGCCAGGGGCGACTGGACCTGAGCGCCGCCCGGCGGCACATCGCCGCCACCGCGCTCGCCAATTTCGCGTGCGACGCGGCCGGGCTCGCCGATCGAATTGCCGAGCGATACGATCGGTGTCGCGACGAGCGGATGGTGTTGTTTCCCGACGCGGTGGAGGTGTTGACGTGGCTGCGGGAGAGCGGGTGTCGATTGGCACTGGTCACCAATGGCGCCGCCACCATGCAGCGCCAGAAGATTGCGCGATTCCGGCTGGAGCCATTGTTCGACGTGATCCTCGTCGAAGGCGAGCTGGGCTTCGGGAAGCCCGACGAGCGCATCTACGAACTCGCGCTGACCGAGTTGGCGGCGGCGCCGCGTGACACGTGGATGATTGGCGACAATCTGGAGTGGGACGTCGAGCGACCCCAGAAGCTTGGTATCACCGGCATCTGGGTCGACAGGACCGGCGCGGGCGTACCGGTCTCATGCGCCGTCCGTCCCGATCTCGTGATCCGGCGCCTGGCCGAGCTCCGCGAGTATTGCGGGCGATGAGTGAGGCTATCCCACAGACTTGGCCGGGCGTGCACACCCCGGCGCACCGCTTCCTCGTCGCCGGGTTCCTCTGCCTGGGGATCGCTGCCGCCGCCTATGGAGCGCTGCACCTCACGCGCGGTCCCGTGCCGATCTTCGTGCATGTCAGGTGGGCACCAGACGTAGACGACGCTGCGCGGCAGGAGGCAGAACGCCGCTACAGTCTGTCGCAGGCGGAGCAACTGGAGGGACGAACCTGGGGGTATACCCTCAGCGACCTCTCGGTCGCGAACGTCAGAGCTCTCGTCAGTGACCCGGCGGTCGAGGATACCCAGGACATCGATCGAACTGCGTTTCAAGCCAACCCGACTGCCGAGAGACGTCCCTACCCCGCGTCGGACTCATTGATACCGGTCAGCCTCTGGGTCGTGACCGTCCTCTGCGTATTCGTCGGGCTCACGGGCGTCAGCCTTGGGCTCATCGGGCGGGCTGCTGCAGGAACAGTGACCGGCCGATTTGCCCCACAACCGACCGCGGAACAGCGGCTGATGACGACAGAGCGGCTGAGTCTCCTTTTCATCACGGCACTCATGGGGGTCTGCTTTCTCGTCGCGAGGACGATGGAGCTCAGGGTAGACGAGGCCAATCACCTGGGCCAGATCCAGCGCTACCTCGCCGGTAACTACGTCACGACCTCGACCGCGAGCGGCGGCTTCCACGCGATGGCGGCGATCTTCGCGTGGCTGACTGGGGACTCGGAAAAGGAGAGCATCCGACTGTTCGTCCTCCTGGTCTCGGGAGCGACCATTCTGACGTTCCGATCGCTCGTGAAATCGTTCGAGCCGCAGGTCAGTCCGGTGCGGACGCTGCAGTTTGCGCTGTTTCCCCTCCTGTTTCCGTTCTGGTTCCTGATCTACACGGACGTCTGCGCGCTGCTGGTGCTGCTGCTGGCCATCCTGGCGCTCACGCGGGCTCGGTTCCACGTCAGCGGCATCCTGATGATCCTGAGCATGGCGGTGCGGCAGACCTACGTCGTCTGGCTCGCCCTGCTTGGTGTGTGGACGGCGATTGTGAACTTCGCAGGCCCGCCGCGACAGCTCGCCAGACGCGGCATGAGCTTCGGCATCGCCGCCGCGCTGTTCCTGCTGTTCGTGCTGGCCAACGACGGGGTCGCGATCGGAGATCGCGACAGTCACCCCGAAATGGAGCTCCACACCGAGAACGTGCTCTTCATGCTCGTCTGCTTCTTTCTGATGTTCCTGCCGCTCATCGTGTCCAGGCTTCCGCAGATCGCACGCCTGCATCCCGCGCTGCTCATAGGGGTCTCGCTGTCCAGTGCCGTACTCTTTTTCGGCACGTTTCGCGTGGATCACCCCTATAACTCCAACGTCACGACGCAGGACATCTTCGTACGTAACGCGATGCTCCAGGCCGTGACCTCGTCGATCCTCGCGCGCGTGGCGACCAGTGTGGCCATTGCGCTCGCGGCGTTGTCGCTGTTCGTGATCCGATTGCGGCAGCCCGTCCACTACCTCATCTATCCGTTCGCGGCGCTCTCGGTGATGCCGGTGTGGCTGATCGAGCAGCGCTACTATCTCGCCCCGTTCGCGCTCTTCATGCTGTTCCGCACGTCAGCCTCGCCCGGCGTCGAGCGCGCCCTGGTGGCTATGAACGGAGTTGTGGCGCTCTCCCTGTTCGCAGGCGTGGCGCAGGGCTGGTTCTTCCTGTAGACCGGACGTCAATATCAGGTGAGGATCTTCAACCTGTCGGCGCCGGCAGACACTGCCACGCGGTGAAGGACCCTGTAAACACCGGCTTCCAGATGACCGGCCGGCCGGCTCGCTCCTGCAAATCTGTGGTCAAGACGTCCAGCCGTCCGGGTTCACTGACGACGAAGATCGAGGGGTCGTCGCAAATCGCCGACGGGAACGTCGACAGGCCCGACGCCCGGAGAAACGACAGCAGCTGCGGATTCTGGTTGTTTCGGCCCAACCGAATGGTAAGCAACCTGACACTGGGACTATGAAACGGCCTGAACCAGTGTTCTTCAGGAAACCTGTCGCGATGAATCACAACCAGCGACGGTTGCAGGGCCGCGAGAGCGGCGCCTTCGGCATCCACCTGCAGGCTGTGACGATGATTGGCAGCCATGGCGGCAACGACGGCGTACGCCTGATACACGCCCAGCACCAGAACAACCACGAGAACACATGCCGACGATTTCCTGCCCAATTGTCGAAGCCGTGCGGTCGAGAGCAGCACGCTCACGAAACAGGCGAACATCGGCGCCAGGAGACGAAACGGCAGACTCTTGAAACCAATCTGCACGCCAAGACAGTACGCGGCGAAGAACATCACGACGGCCATCGACACACGACGATCCCGGGCCTGGGAATACACACTGACGACGATCGCCATTCCTAATAACGCGGGCCAGGCCTCGTTCAATCGCTCCAGCCAATTGGCGCGATCGAACATCCACAAGCGCTGCACAGCGGCAGAGCCATAGTCCAGGGGTGTCAGGTGTGCGAGGGTGGCCTCATAGAACTCCCGCACCGACCTGACGCTGAAGCGCTCCGGCGTCACCGCCCAGGCATGTTCCAGCATCGTCCAATCGCTTGCTGTCCAGCCCACTGATGTTCGCGTCCCCGTGACATCGACGGACGCCGGCAACAGCGCCTGCCAGTTCCAATCGAACAAGGCGGTCACGAGGTCGTTCATTTCGCGATACGCATCCCACTCCGGACGCATTTTGTAGAGCGCGAGATCTGCGGCATAGAGGACCGCACACAGTGCGACCGCACCGCCTGCCAGTGCGGCTATCGCTCTCATCCCGCGGCGACGCGCGAGGATCGCGCGCGGCATCAAACACGCCATGACCGCCAACGCCCCTGCCATCGCGCCGCCGGATCGCAGCAGGAGTCCGAAGACCAGGAGTGCAGCGGCCATGGCCAGGACGGTGCGGCGGCGGGCACCGTCGCCGTCGAGCTCACACCACGCGAGCAGGATCGCCGCGCCGCCGGCGATGGTGGCGCTAATCGTGTACTGCACGCTGCCGACCAGCGGCAGCAACGCGGTGACCGCCACGGTCGTCGCCGACAACTGCAGGACGACAGCCGAACTGAGCGATCGCCACACCAAGGAGAGGAACACCGCCATGCCCCACGCCAGAATTCCCGTCACGGCGATGTCCCACGCATATGCCGAAGGCCAGGCGTCGCGAATGGCGACAAGCGACCAACCGAGCGCTGCGTGCGGCAGCAGCGCAAATCCGGTCGGCGGCTGTCCCGGAACGCGCGTACCCTCCAGAACACGGCGAATCGTCACATCGTCGTTGGTATCGTAGGCTGGAGGAATCCATCTCCACAGCAGCGCGACCGCACACACAACGAATGCGAGTGACACGCCGAATGTCGCCCATCGGAACCTGGGCGCCAGCGCCGCCCGTTGATCACCAGGCACCGGCTGCTCGGTGACGTTCGGAGCGGATCTTACCAAGCCTGGCACCAGACTCTTCCAGCCGCTCTTCATTGCACCGGATTTATACCCTATCTCCGCACGCCGTCTGCAGCAGTAGAATCGGTGGTGACTATGGCGATCGATCTTCAAGCCATACGGCAGGACATTCTTCGCGTCGCGGCCCAGCACGGCGCTCGCAAGGTCCGGCTGTTTGGATCTGCCGCGAGGGGCGAGGACCGGCCTGGCAGTGACCTCGATCTGCTGGTCGACATGGAGTCAGGACGGTCCCTGCTCGATCTCGTCGCCCTCGGTCAGGATCTCGAGGAGCTCCTTCATCGGAAAGTCGATGTCATCACAGATAGCCGGAATGGTCGGATTCGCCTCGCTGAACTGCACTGGTATGAAGCGCACGGCATCGGCAAAAAAGAGCTCAAGCGCAAGAGGTACCTCGACTAGGCGCCGCAAACCCGCCACGGCGCGCAGATTCGCTGTGTGCGTCCGGAATGACGGCTACGAGGCATCGCTCGAGCGCAACAAGATTTACGCCGTGCTGCCGGATGAAGAGGCCGAGCGTGACGGCGACCTGCGGATCATCGATGAGAGTGGCGAGGACTATCTGTTCTCCGCCGATCGCTTCGTCGCCATCGAGGTGCCTGCGGCCGTTCGGGCGTCGCTTCTGAAGGCGGCTCAGGGGTAAGGCTAGCAGCGACGGGCGCGCGCCGGCAGGACCTTCAGGCATCACAGACGCCATGTCGCGCAAGCACACGCCGCATTTCGTCGGCAGGGCGCGTCCCTGACGCCGGTGTGAATGTTTCGGTGTAGATACCTACGCTTGCTGCGGATCTTGTATTCGCTTCGATGTCATCGATGAACAGGAGCTCTTGCGGAGATCGGCCAAGCGTCTCGAGGATCGCGGCGAAATACTTCGGATCGGGCTTGGCCACACCGAGGTCGCAAGAGTAGAACTGCCGGTCAAAGACGGTGCCATAGTCGAGCGTCTCCGACATATAGCGACCGCGGAAGGGTTCCTGATTCGTTGCGAGGCAGCACAGGACGCCCGACGCTCTCACCGTGGCGATCAACCGGACCACTTCAGCGTCTACTTCAATGGCCGTCCACGCGCGCAGGAGGTCGTCGACGGTTCCGGCGCAATTCCATTGCGCCAGTAAGTCTGGGAGCGCCGCCAGGAAATCGCCCTGCCCGTGGTAGCAGGAGCGCTCAACATCGAACAGAGCCCGAACGAAGGCGTCCACTGCATCGTCACGGCCACGCAGCATCTCCGCCCACATCGCGCGGCGATTGGTCGTGGGATGCTGAATGACTCCGTCCGCATCAAACAGGATGGTGCTGATAGCCAAGTGAAGGGCGGACGTTCAGTCGCCTGAATCGTTATTGCAGCGCCGCCCAATTGATGCAACCCGGTCCGGAACCGGGGCCCATCGCGAACCGGTTCTGGATCGTGAGCGTCTTCAGGTCAATCACCACGACGCTATGGTCGTCCCTCAGCCCGAGGTACGCCCGCGATCCGTCTGGCATCACGAAGATCCCGCCATCGCCGCTATCGCCCGGGGCGACCCTGAGCCGCGTGATCTCCTTGCGCGAGGCCGCATCAAGGACGACCAGTGTGCCCGCGCCGCCGTCAAGGATGAGGACCTTGCCGTCCGGCGTGAACTTCAGGCGGTTGGCGTCGGTCAGCTTCAAATTCAATGACTGGATGACCTTCCGGCTGGCCGTGTCGACGATGGACACGCCGCCGTCGCCGCGCGTGGCCGTCCACAGTTCCCGGCCGTCGGGCGACAGATCGATGCCTTCCGGCGTCTTCCCGGGCACGGGGATCGCCGTGACCTTGAACTTCGGCGGCCCTCCGGCCACACCGTCGATCACCGAGACGCTGTTGGACCCGCGGTTCGGCACCCACATCGTCTGCTGGTCCCTGGCCAGCACCATCATGTGTGTGCCGTCCTGGCCGATCCCGAGCATCCATTCCACCTTGTTCGCGGCCGGGTCATAACGGCCGATGGTCTTGAAGCCCTCAGCCGTGAAATACAGCTTTCCGCCGACGACGAGCACATCGTGCGGAGCGCTGAAGGCGCCGGGATCCACGCGCCGGAGCTCCTTCATGGCCGGCACGTCGATCACGGAGATGCCCTCGCGAGGGCTCGCCACGAACGCCGTCCGCCCGTCGGGCGTGACCGCGACCTCGTGGGGGTCCGTGACAACCGGGACGCGGCCCAGCACCGTGCCGGACGCCGGGTCGACGATGGCGAGCGCGCTGGCGTTCCTGAGGAGCACGAGCAGACGCGCGGCCGACGGGGTTTGCGCGGCGGCCACGTGTGCCACGGTCACGAGGACGACACACGAGAGGACGACTCGAACGGCATGCCCGGCAATCTTCATCTGCGACCTCCGTGGCGCATCATCGCATGAATCCCTCGAGCAACCCCTTCATCCGCCGCTCGATTTCGTTGCGCAGGCCGCGCTTCGCCGCGGCCGCCGCATCGATCGTCAGTCGCGGCATCGCGAGCGTTCCTCCGACTGAGGCCGGCAGCACCACCCTGTTGCCCTCGCGGGTGTAGCGATAGAGGTCGGTTCCCGCCTGGGCGGAGAGCCCTTCGGAGAGCAGGACGTCCGCGCGGCCGTCGAGTGTCTTCGTATCCAGATTCACGCTGCCCGTGCCCACGATGTCCGCGTCGGGCGAGCGGAGTGAGAACGCCTGGGCGCGAAGCACTCGGTTCGCCAGCGAGAATTTGAGGTCGAGCCGATCGAAGCGATCGGTGCCTTCTTCGGCGTCGGGTGCAGGGCGGCCGAAGAACAGGACGACCGTGCGAACGAGATCAGAATCATCGCTGCAGCGACCGTTGCGAAGTTGAGACGTCTCACGGGACGGGGCCTCCAGCCTGCGCCGGCGCCGGCGCCTTGACCCCCATGATATGGGCGGATACGATCGGCGCCACATCACGCCAGGCTGGAGGTTTCATGCATCGAGGCCGTTGCGCCACGGTCGCCGTTCTCGGCTGTCTTTTCGTTGCGACAGCGCTGGGCGTCAATACGTTCGCCCAGGCGTCGTTCGCGACGCCGTACCAGACGACGGACTTCAGCGGCGAGTGGTGGGCGGTGGGTGGAGACGTCCCCTTTGCCGGCCGGATGCCGTTCGAGGTCGGGTACACGGCCGAGCTCTACGATTACTCCGGACTGCCGTTCAACGACGCCGGCCGCGCGCGCGCCGACGCCGGCGACATCTCGGACTGGTCGATTCCGGAGTTCGTCTGCCGCCCCCATCCCGGCCCCTATAACTGGTTCTACGGCGGCGGCTTCCGGATCACCAAAGACATCGACCCGATCACCCGCGAGCTCGTCGCCTACCACGTGCAGTTCCTGCGCAGCGTCGACCGGCCCGTTTACATGGACGGCCGGCCGCATCCGCCGGAGTGGGCGCCGCACACCTGGTCGGGCTTCTCCACCGGCACGTACGACGGCAACACCCTCGTCGTGACGACGACGCACATTCGCGAGAGCTACATCCGCGCCAACACCGCGCTCTTCAGCGAACAGGCGAAGTTCACTGAGTACCTCATGCTGGACGACGACCTCCTGACGGTCACGACGCTGATCGAGGATCCCGTCTACATGGAGGAGCCGCACATGCAGTCGATCAGCTTCCGCCGCGACGTGCACAAGGAACTGCCGTTCTTCCCCTGCACGGTCGCCGTCGAGAACGTCATCCAGGGGTTCCCCCACTTTCTGCCCGGCAGGAACCCCTACATCGACGACACGGCGAAGAAGCTCGGACTTCCGCGCGAGGCGATCAGGGGCGGCGCCGAGACGCTCTATCCCGAGTACCGCAAGAAGCTGAAGACCCTGCCGAGGCCTTCGTCAGATTGATGCGTACGTTCGTGGCGGCGGTGATGCTGATCGCGGCGCCGGTGTTCATCGGCGCACAACGGGGCCAGGGGCCGCCGGCCGCCCCGCCGACGGCCAGAGCGGCAGCCGCGATCGACCTGACGGGAACCTGGGTCTCCGTGATCAACGAGGACTGGTGGCTGCGGATGGTCACGCCGCGCAAGGGCGACTACACGCACCTGGCGCTCACGCCCGCCGCGCGCACAGTGGCCGACGCGTGGGACCCGGCAGCAGATGTGGCGGCTGGTGAACAGTGCAGAGGGTACGGCGCGGCGGCCATCACCCGGCTGCCCGGCCGCCTTCGAATCACCTGGCAGGACGAGACCACGCTGAAGCTGGAGTACGAGGCCGGCAACCAGACCCGTTTCTTCCGCTTCGGCGCGGCACCGGCGGCTGCCGCACCGTCGTGGCAGGGTGTCTCGGTCGCGGAGTGGAAGTACACCGCCGTGCCGCCGCGCAGCGGCGAGCTGAAGGTCGTGACGAACCGGCTCCGGGCCGGGTATCTCAGGAAGAACGGCGTGCCCTACAGCGCGAACACGGCGATGACCGAGTACTACCACCGCATCACGGCGCCGAACGGCGATTCCTGGCTCACCATCGTGAGCCAGGTCACCGATCCCGAAAATCTCCAGCAGCCGTTCGTGCTCAGCACGCACTTCAAGAAGCTGCCCGACGGCGCCGAGTTCACGCCAGAGCCCTGCTCCGCGAGCTGATCTATGGTGTCGCGGGCAGCGTCGTACTGGCGTTCTTGAGAACGGCAGCGATCGCCGCCTTGGCGCACTCGTCGCCTCCACCACCGCCGATCCCCATGCCGCCGACGATCTCCCCGTTGACGAAGATCGGCACGCCGCCGCGCTGCGGGAAGTCGCCGATCCACACCGGCGCCACGTTCTCTTCCTTGAGCACGCGGGCGTTCAGCTCCTCGGTGGACCGCCACCAGCGCACGGCGGTCTTCGCCTTCAGGATGGCCGATTCGCCCGCGATCACGTTGGTGCCGTCCATCGTGTGGTAGTCGAGCAGATTCCCGTAGGGATCGACTACGGCGATGCCGACACGCTGCCTGTTCGCTTTCGCATGGGCCAGACAGGCATCAACCAGGGCACGCGCCCCGGTCGCCGTGACGGTCGGCTGTGCGCCGATCAATTCCTGAGCCGACACCCCGGCAGAGAACAGCATGGGCACGAACAGCACAACGAGCATCGTGCGCATGTCGTGCCTCAGCGCGCGGCGCTCGTCGTGGTCGGCCTCGCAGCCGCTGGCGGCTGGACTGAGGCCGCGAACGCAGCGACGGCCGTCATGTCCTGCAGCGACATGCGGTCGACGACCGGCTTCATCAGCTCGGCCCATGGGCCGCGGCGCGCTCCCGTCTTCATGTCGAAGAGCTGCCGCACCGTGTAGCTCGGCGACCGGCCCGCCAGCGGCGGCACGGGGCCCACGCCTTCGAGGTTGGCGCCGTGGCAGACGGTGCACTGATACCTGGCGGCTGCCTGCTTTCCCTTGTTGAGGGTGCCGGGCGCGACGTACGCCGTAAAGCCCAGGTGTGTGTCACGCGCCTCCGCGCGCATGTTGTCGTCGGGCACCTCGACGATTTCATCGGCCCCGAGCGGCTCCATGCCACCGCCTTCGCTGGCCGGGATCGCCATGTGCATCCCGCCCTGCAGGCGCACCTTCGGCGCGGTCCTGGACTCGACGATCTTCATGCGGCGCGGGTACGGCTGCTGCGCGAAGTACTCCGCTGCCGCCCGATCCTCCTCCGGGGTCGTGGCTTTGGCGAAGGCGATCATGTTGTTGACGTTTCCCTTCCGCGGATCGGCGCTCTTCCGCAGCCCGTTCCTGTAGTCCTGCATCTGCTGCATGAAGTACACAGGGTGCAGGCCGCTGACGGGCGCGTTCTCGGGCCGCCCCGCCCCGTCGGGGAGGTGACAGAGGGTGCACTGGCGGACGGCGGGCTGTTTCCCGACTCGAACGATGTCGGGCGCGGTCCCGTGGCGTTCCGCGGGAAACCAGTCCATCGTTTCCTTGGTCGCCCGAAGCTCGCCGCGCGTGAATGTGCGGTCGGTCCCGGGAATCCGCACAACGGCGTTGTCATCCGCCGGCAGGGCCGACGGCGCCGGCGGCGCACCCGGCACCGGCGGCGTATACGCCCAGTCCGGGAGGCCGGGCGGAATAGGAGCGGCGGGCGCATTCTGCTGCGCCATGACCGACGTCCAGAGGATCACGCCTGCGATTACAAGTAGCCCAGTCATCGTCCGGCGCATGGTGCTCTCCTTGATGAGGGCGGCTTACCTGGCTCCGCCAGTATCGGTGCCAGTCAGGCCGCCAAAAAATTCGTAATAGTGCTTCTGATCCGATGGCGAGCACTCCATCTCCTGGATATCGAAACTGGGCGATTGCAGCCTCAACGACAACCTGTCGAGGGCAACCCAGGGCCTCGTGTACATCTTCGGGTCGGTGATCTTCACCGATAACTCCACGTGTTCGGCATCCACGCGGTGGTAGGTTTCCTCCACCTCCATGGCGTCGCTCTGCGGCAGGCCCGCATTGTCGAGCCAGGTGCGGTCATCGTGGAATCCATTCGTGCGCGCGACGAACGTATAGTCGTCTGCCCATCTGCCAACTGAATACCCCCACCACCGTGGTTCCGGCGGGAGACCGTCAGGCGTCGTCCACGCCGGCAGCTGGGGATCCTTCGGCAGCTCCCGACCGTCGGTCCAGATGGTCCGCCATCGCTTTTGAAACTTGTACAGCACGACCATGTGCGCCGGCGTCTGCAGGATCTCGCTCGTTCTGAAATTGTGAAGCAGGACGCGTGGGAACCCTCCCGGATCGCAGGCCAGGATGGGATCGTTGTTGACGGCGTCGGGCACCATCCTATACCCCTCGACCGGCTTGTGGGCCCTCATCGTCTGCAACCCCAACGGGGTATACGGCGGCTCGATTTCGGGCTTCAGGCAATCGACAGTGGCATAGCCGGTGTCGGTGAGCGGCGGATTCTCCTGGACGGCGTACCTGCCGGTCCTCGGGTCCTTCCGGCACGAGTCCATCGCCTGCGCACCTTTGCCCTGGATTCCGCCTCCCGCTCCGCTCGCGGGTTCCCAGGTTCCCGACAGGTCCCGGCGTGGAGCGGGACGCGGCTTCTCACCCTTCGCGTCCGCATCGTAGCGGGCTCCCGGCAGCCGGGCCTGCGCGTGCGCCACGGGTGAGCAGACCAATACGCCAACGAGCGCAACCGCCGGAACCAGAAAACGTTTTGTCATGAGAAGGTTCCTCACTGGGGATTGTTCGCCGCCGGGCTGGCTGCCAAGGGCAACGCCGTGCCATCCGGCAGCACCACCCGCAGGAGACGTCCCAGGGGCCGCCCGTTCTTGACTGGTTCCAGGGTCACGGTCACCTGGCTGCCAACTTTGAAGGTCTGCCTGCTGTACCCGAGGGGGAGGATGTTCGGCCCGCTTTGAAGCTCCGCCACCCAATGCACCACTTGACCGTTCTCACCTGCGGCGTCGAAGCGCAGGAAGCAATGGGGATTGGACCAGAACCATTCCGTGACCGTCCCTGTGACGGTCACTCTCTTGCCTACGTCGAACTGTGCGGCGCCGTGGTGCGCGAGCACGGGAACGGACACGATCACAAGGCCAAGACCGACACCGAGTGTCCATGCAAGCCGGTTTCTCATTGCGACTGCCTCCATTCCGGAACGCCGCCCGTCACGGCAGAAAGCGACCACATTCTAACGCGAGGCGAGCGCAACCTTCCGCGGCGGAACCGCGACCGGCGCCGTCCGCTTTTCGCCAATCTGCTGCCGCCACATCGCGTAGTACAGCCCTTTCTCCTCCAGGAGCTGCGCGTGCGTGCCAAACTCGGTGATGCTGCCCCGCTCCAGCACGAAAATCCGATCCGCGTGCATGATCGTCGAGAGCCGGTGGGCGATCAGGATCGTCATGACGTCCTGACTCGTCCCGACCTCGCGGATCGTCTCGCCGATCTCTTCCTCGGTCAGCGAGTCCAGAGACGATGTGGCTTCGTCGAAGACGAGGAGGTGGGGCCGGCGCAGGAGCGCGCGGGCAATCGAGAGGCGCTGCTTCTCGCCGCCCGACACCTTCACGCCCCCCTCGCCGATCACCGTATCCAGCCCTTTCGACGCACGCGCCAGCAGACTGTCGCACGACGCCTTGTGCAGCACGTCGAGGCACTCCGCATCGGTCGCCTTCGGGTTGACGAACAGCAGGTTCTCCCGGATCGTGCCGGAGAACAGCTGCGTGTCCTGCGTGACGAAGCCGATCCGCTCGCGGAGCTGATTCAGATCCACCTTCGAGGCGGAGTGGCCGTTGTACAGAATGTCGCCGGTCTGCGGGCGATAGAGTCCAACCAGGAGCTTGACGAGCGTCGTCTTTCCGGCACCGGAGGGGCCGACGAAGGCAATCGTGTCGCCGCGCGCCACGCTGAAGGAGATGTCGGTGAGAGCGGGCGACGAGGCGGACTGGTGCTGGAAGCTGACGCGGTTGAAGGCCAGGTGGTGTAACTCGGGCAAGGGCACCGGGTTCGGCGGCCTCGGCTCCCTCTTCATGTCGAGGATGTCCTGGAAGTTCTTCAACGACACCTCCGCCTCGCGGTAGATGTTGATGATGTTCCCGAGCTCCTGCAGCGGACCGAAGATGAAGAACGAGTAGATGAACAGCGAGAAAAACTGTCCCACCGTGATCGCCTGCACGTAGATCAAGTAGAGCATCAGGAACATGATGCTGGTGCGCAGCGCGTTGACGACGGTTCCCTGGATGAAGCTGAGGCTGCGAATGTAGCGAACCTTCTTCAGCTCGAGCTGGAGGATCTTGTCGGTCGTGCTGTTGAGGCGCGCGATCTCCTGCGCCGCCAGCCCCAGGCTCTTCACCAGCTCGATGTTCCGCAACGACTCCGTCGTCGCTCCCGCAAGCGCCGTGGTCTCGGCGACGATCGTCTTCTGAATGACCTTGATCTTCTTGCTGAGCACCGAGCTGAGGATGCCGAGCGCCGGCACCGTGAGGAAGTAGATCGGCGCAATCAGCCAGTGCACGCTCCAGGCGTAGGCCATCACGAAGATGATCCCGATCAGCGACGTGAACAGGACGTTTATCGACGCCGCGATCAGCTTTTCGACGTCGGTGCGGACCTTCTGGAGCTTGCCCAGCGTCTCGCCGCTCCGCTGGTCCTCGAACACCGAGTACGGGAGCTCGAGGGAGTGTTCGATGCCATCCGAATAGAGGCGCGCGCCGAGGCGCTGGGTAATGACGTTGATGAAGTAGTCCTGGAAGTTCTTCGCCACCCGCGAGACGAAGGCGACACCGACCGCCGCGGCAAGCAGCAGGCTGACGCCGCGGAAAAATTCCCCGGTCGTGTAGTCCGAGAACCGCATCGCGTACTGGTCGATGACGTAGCGGAAGATCAGCGGGTCGAGGAGCGAGAACACCTGGTTGATCGCCGCGAGGACGAGCGCGAGGGCGACAAGCCGCCAGTAGTCAGCGAGATACGCGGCCAGCAGCCTCATCAGGTGATGATACCGCTACCCCTCGTGGTATGACTGGAGGATGAATCGGCTCCTGGCGTATGGGACTTTCGCGACATGTGTCATGGGCGTGCTCGGCGCGGCCGGGCAGCAACCCGTCTTTCGCGGGACGGGCGACGCCGTTCGCGTCTTCGTCACCGTGACCGATCGAGAGGGCCGGCTCATCACGACGCTCTCGCAAAACGATTTCGAGGTGCGCGACGAAGGCAAGCCGCAGCCGATCACGCTCTTCGACAATACTCCGCAACCCATCCGGCTGATCGTGATGCTCGACGTGTCGGGCAGCATGGAGGGTAACCTGCCGCTGCTGCGCGCCGGCGCCGAACAACTCTTCGCCCGCCTTCGCCCGGACGATGTCGCACGGGTGGGCACGTTCGGACGCGACATTACGATCAGTCCCACCTTTACCCATGACGTCGGGACATTGCGGCGGGCGCTGCCCGACACGGTGGCACCCGACGCGCCGACGCCGCTCTGGCGCGCCATCGACGAGGCGCTGGACGCCTTCGGCAGCGAGAAGGGTGAGGCGCGCCCGGTGATCCTCGTGCTGAGCGACGGCAAGGACAGCGGCCCGATCAGTTTCCGCGAGCGATACGTCAGCCAGGTCGAAATCATCGACCGCGCGCGCCGCGACGATGTCATGCTCTACGCGATCGGCATGCGCAGCCGCGGCTCGCGGCAGAATCAGCCCGGGATCGGGCCTGGCGGGCTCCAGGCCGCCTTGATGGCCGACCTTCCGGATGCCGGGCTCGCGCTCGTGGCGGAGCAGACGGGCGGCGGCTACGCGGAGATTGGCTTCGGACAGGATCTCGGCGCCGCCTTCGCCCACATCGCCGACGAGCTCCACAGCCAGTATCTGCTCGGCTTCGCGCCACCGAAACGCGACGGCAAGGTGCACGACATCGACGTACGCGTCGCCACGCGCGGCCTGAAGCCGCGCGCGCGCAAGAGCTATGTCGCACCGAAGGACTAAACGCGTCAGGGCGTCATGCGAACCTCCGTTCTGGCCGTGCTACTCGTCGTCGCGCCGTCCGCGCAGGAACGTCCGCTGCCGGACTTCAACACGTTCGCGGCCGAGGTCAAGAAGCACCTCGCCACCGACGAAGAGCGCCAGAGCGGCTACGTCTTCAA
>Ga0209640_10000760_pt1 | contig 25723 bp, 19 predicted proteins | sample RifCSP10_1_FD_184018 | JGI IMG/M metagenome (GOLD analysis project Ga0209640, IMG submission 184018) | Soil microbial communities from Rifle, Colorado - Rifle CSP2_sed 10_1 (SPAdes) (version 2) | ecosystem: Environmental > Terrestrial > Deep subsurface > Rock core/Sediment | place: Rifle... | reverse complement strand
TCTGGCTGCACTGGCACGCCATGCAGCCGTCGTGCCCGCGTTCATTCTGCTGTGGGTCGTCGCTTCGCTCCTCGACCTGCTGCCCGCGGCAGAGGAGCGGGTGACGTGGCAGGCCAACGCGACGGTCGGCCTTGCCGTATTGCGTGCCGCGCTGCTGTCCCTGGTCGCGGTCCTCACGCGCGAACTGGCGCCCGTGCTGCTGGTGCTGCTCGCGTTCGTGGCGTTCAAGGCCACGCTGCTGCTGGTGTACATCGCCCGCGCGCACGGCTTGCGCGGGCCGGTCCTTCGATGGCGCGTATTCGCGGATCAATTGATCTATGCGGCGCCGCTGGGGGCGGCGGGAGCGCTGTACGGCTTGCGCACCCAGGCGGATCAATGGGTGGTGGCGGCGCTGTTTCCGCTGGGCATGTTCGCGGCGTTCTCGATCGCCGCGGTGCTCGGGCCGCTGATGAACCTGTGCCGCCAGTCCGTCAATCTCGCGTTCCTGCCGGTGATGAGCCGACGCCAGGCCGCGGGCGACATCGCCGGCATGCTCGAGTTGAACAGCCGCGGCAATATCATGGTCGGCGCGATCGTATTGCCGCTGTTCGCCTTCGCGTTCGTCTTTGCCGAGGACCTCGTCACGCTCATCTACACGGCGGCCTACCTGGATGCCGCCCCGGTCATGCGCGTCTACATCATCGGCATTGCCGCACTGGTGATCGAGCTCTCGGGAATCATGATGCTGATGCGGCAGGCGGTGTTCGTGATGGGGGTGAACGTGCTCGGGCTGCTGCTCGCCGTGGCGCTCAGCTGGACCGGGGCCGTGCACATCGGCCTCGCGGGGGCAGCGATGGGGGGCGTGGTCGTGATCTATCTCGACCGCATCGCCACCCTGCTGCGCATCGCGCGGCTCACCGGCGTGCGCATCCGGCAGTTGCAGGATTGGCGGACGCTGGCATTGCTCGCGCTGTTCTCCGGTCTGGCGGCGTCGCTCGCCTGGGTCGTGGCGGCGCGCGCCATCACTGCGGGCGGGACGCTGCTCCCCACGCTGGTCGGCGGAGCGACCCTGGCGTCGGCATATGTCGCGATGGTCGCGGGGTCAGGCTTGGGCCGCGTCTGGCTCGCGGCCGTGCGCAGTGGACGACCAGGGATCTGAGCGATCGCCATGCCGCGCTTGATGTTCGTCACAGGGTCCCTGCGCTACGGCGGCGCCGAACGCCACTCGATCACGCTCCAGAACCGCCTGGCGGAGCGCGGTCACGAGTGCCACGCGGTCTATGTGAAGAGCGGCGCGGAACAGCTCGACCGGATCCGCCGGCGCGACGGCGCGACCGTGCTTTGCCTCGATGCGGCGCGCTACTTCGACGTTGCCGCGCTGCGCCGCTTCGCGCGCCACATCGGGCGCGTCGGGCCGGACGCGATCGTCGCGGCGAATCCCTACGCGCTGATGTACGCCGCGCTGGCCCTGCGCCTGTCGCGCCAGCGCGCGGCGCTCGCCGTGACGTTCCATTCCAGCCGGCTGCTCGGCGTGAAGGAGCAGCTGCAGATGCTGGCCTACCGGCTGCTGTTCTGGAGCGCCGACTGTGCGGTCTTCGTGTGCGAGAACCAGCGCCGCTACTGGATGCGCCGGGTGGTGTTCGCGCGCCGGAACGAAGTGATCTACAACGGCGTGGATACGGACGAGTTCGATGATCGGCGCCCCGCCGGCGAAGGCGCGCGGCTGCGCGCCGCGCTCGGCTTGCGGGAGTCCGACTGCGTGATCGGCATTTCAGCGGTGCTGCGCCCGGAAAAGAACCACGTGCAGCTGGTGGATGCCATCGCGTGGCTGCGCGCCCGGGGCATCCCCGCCAGGGCGCTGATCATCGGCGACGGCCCCATGCGCCCCGCGGTCGAGGCCCGCGCGCGCGCACGCGGCGTCGGGAACGAGGTGCTGATCTGCGGCTTTCAGCACGATGTGCGGCCGTACGTCGCCGCCTGCGACGTCATGGTGCTGTGCAGCCTCACCGAAGCGTTCTCGCTGGCGGCGCTCGAGGCGATGGCGCTGGGCAGGCCGGTGGTGCATGCCGAGGTCGGCGGCGCCGCCGAGATGATCCTTCCCGGGCGCAACGGCTACCTGTTTCCCGCCGGCGATACCGGGGCCCTGGCCGGCAAGCTGGCCCTGCTCGCGGAGCGCGCAGTGTCCCGCAGCATGGGCATCAACGCCCGCAATGTGGTGCTGGCGCACTTCTCGGAGAAGACCATGGTGGATCGCTACGAGCAGGTGCTGCTGGAACTGTGCGGGAAACCGTCCCGGCGGGAGGCGGCAGCCGCCGGCTGACCGTCCATCCGGACCATGGCGCGCCTGCCGCCCCTACACGGTGCGGCGGCACCATGGGCCCATGCACACCTATGCAGCGTTGCGCGCGCGGCTCAAGTCCGAGCCCGCTACCTGGCTGGTGACGGGCGCCGCGGGATTCATCGGCTCCAATCTCCTGGAACGCCTGCTCGACCTGAACCAGCAGGTGATCGGCCTGGACAACTTCGCCACCGGCAAGCGGGACAACCTCGCTGCAGTCCAGGCCGCCGTGGGCCCGGCGCGGTGGAGGAATTTCCATTTCATGGAAGGCGACATTCGCGCCCCGGGCGATTGCCGCTCGGCGTGCCATGGCGTGCGCTACGTGCTGCACCACGCGGCGCAGGCGAGCGTGCCGCAGTCCATCGCGGATCCGCTGGCCTGCCACGCCAGCAATCTTTCGGGATTCCTCAACATGCTGGTGGCGGCGCGCGACGGCGGCGTGTCGCGCTTCGTCTATGCCAGCTCGAGCGCCGTCTACGGCGACGCCGCCGGCCTGCCCGCGCTCGAAGCCGAAACCGGCCACGCGCTGTCGCCGTACGGCCTGACCAAGTATATGGACGAGCTGTACGCGCAACTCTTCGCGCACTGCTACGGCTTCGCCTCGATCGGCCTGCGCTATTTCAACGTCTTCGGCCCGCGCCAGGATCCGCGCGGGGCGTACGCGGCAGTGATTCCGCTGTGGATGGCGAGCTTGATCGAGGGACTCCCGGTGCATATCAACGGCGACGGGCAGACCACGCGCGACTTCTGCTACATCGACAACGTGGTGCAGGCAAACCTCCTGGCCGCGACCATCGGCGACGCGGCGGCCGTCAACCAGGTCTACAACATCGCGATGGGCGTGGGGATCACCCTCGACCAGTTGTTCGAAACGATCCGTCAGGCACTCGAGTCGCGCGGTCCGCCGCTGCGCGGCCGCCGCCCCGGCTACCGCGACTTCCGGCCCGGGGACGTGCACCATTCGCAAGCCGACATCGGCAAGGCGGTGCGCCTGCTCGGCTACCGGCCGGCGGTGCAATTGCGAGAGGGGTTGGCGCGGGCCGTCGACTGGTACGCCGGTCGGCCGCCTGCGCCGCGTGCCGCCGCGGGCGACTGGTCGAACCTGCCGGTCGCCACGCACGCGCGGGTCGCCAGCCGGCCGTCGTCGTAATGGGCGCCGCGCGACCCGTCGTTCTCGTCCTCGGCCCGCATCGTGAAGCGATCAGCGGCGTGAGCGCGTATCTGAACGCGCTGTTCGCGTCGCAGCTCGCCGGCGAATTCGCCCTCGTTCACTTCCAGGTCGGGAGTGAGGGCCACAGGCAGGGTGCCGCCGCGCGGCTGGCGCGGCTGAGCGCGGGCCCGCTGCGCCTGGCGTTCGCCATCCTCGCCCACGGCGCCGCGATCGTGCATATCAACAGTTCGCTCAATGCGTGCGCCTTCTGGCGGGACCTCGGCCACCTGCTGGCGGCGAAGGCCTGCGGCGCGCGGGTGCTGTTCCAGATGCATGGCGGGCAGCTGCCGCAGGAGTTTTGCGGCGGCAGCCGCCTGCGCGCGGCGCTGCTGCGCCAGGTCCTGCTGCTGGCGGACGCGATTGTCGTGCTGGCGAACGTCGAGCTCGAGGCCTATCGGAATTTCCTGCGCGGCGACAGGGTCGTGGTGCTGCCCAACGGCATCGACAGCGCGACCTACGCCAGCCTGCTGCGGGAACCCGCCGACCCTCCCGGCACGCTGCGGCTCCTGTACCTGGGCCGTCTGACGAAAGACAAGGGACTGTATGAGCTGCTGCAGGGCCTGAAGATCGCCCGTGCGGCAGGCGCGTGCGCACGGCTGGTGGTTGCCGGCAGCGGCCCGGAAGAATCGCGCCTGCAGCGTTTTGCCCGCGAGGGCGGGATCGCGGATGAGGTCGCGTTCGCCGGTCCGCTGTCCGGCGCGCACAAGGCGGCGCTGCTGGCGCGCTCGGACGCATTGGTCCTCGCCAGCTACGCCGAGGGCTTGCCGTACGCGCTGCTGGAAGGCATGGCTGCGGGCATGCCGGTGATCGTCACTCGCGTCGGCGCCATGCCGGATGTCGTCGTCGAAGGCCTGCACGGAATCTTCGTCCCGGTGCACGACGCCAACGCGATCGCGCGCGCCATCGCCCTGCTGGCCGCGAACGGCGAGTTGCTGGCGCGCATGGGCCGCGCCTGCCGGCAGCGCATCGCCGGCAGCTATGCGCTGGAGCGGGTGGCCGGTGAGCTGGGCCGACTGTACGCGGGAATTCTCGATGTCAAACAACCCAAGGTGCTGCGCCGATCCTGAGCGCGCAGCCGGAAGAAGAACCATGTGCGGCATCGCAGGATGGATCGCGGCAGCGGATAGCGGGCCTGAGCCGGACACCCTGCGCTCGATGCTGCGCGCGATCGCCCATCGCGGGCCGGACGACGAGGGCATGCGGCAGTTTCGCAGTCCGGGCACGGGCCACGACGTGTTCCTCGGCCATCGGCGCCTCGCGATCATCGACCCGCAGGGAGCGCGCCAGCCCATGTGCGACGCCGCCGCCGGGCTGGCGCTGACCTTCAACGGCGAGATCTACAACTTCCGCGAACTGCGCGCCCAGCTTTCCCGGCTCGGCTACGCCTTCGCGCGCGATTCCGATACCGAGGTCCTGCTGCGCGCCTACCAGCACTGGGGGTGCGACGTGGTGGAGCACCTGCGGGGCATGTTCGCTTTCGCCCTGTGGGACGCCGGGCGCGAACGCCTGCTGCTGGCGCGCGACCGCCTCGGCGAAAAGCCGCTGTTCCTGACCGGGAACGCGCACGGCCTGTACTTCGCCTCGGAGATCAAGGCGCTGCTGCGCGTCCCCGGGGTCCGCGTGCGCGTGAATCCGGACGCGGTGTGGGACTACCTCGCCTATCGCTACGTGCCCGGGCCGGCGACGCTGTTCAGCGGCATCCGCAAGCTGGCGCCGGGAACCACCGCCGTCTGGGAGCGCGGCAAGCTCACCGAGGCGCGCTACTGGTCCGCCCCCGATCGCAGCGCGAACCCCGCGCGGCGGGCGCCGGCCGATGTCGTCGCCCTGTTCCTCGAGCGCCTGGACGAGGCGGTCCGGCTGCAGATGGTCAGCGACGTGCCGTTCGGCGCGTTCCTCTCGGGCGGCCTGGACTCCTCGACGATCGTGGCGCTCATGCGCCGGCACAATTCGAAGGTCAACACCTTCTCGGTCGGCTTCGGCGAGGCAGGCTACAGCGAGCTGGGCTACGCCGCGCAGGTGGCGCGGCACTGCGGCACGACGCACCACGAGATCACGGTCACCGATCGCGACCTCATCGAGCGGCTCCCGGCGCTGGTGGCGTTTCGCGATGCGCCGGTCTCGGAGCCTTCCGACATCCCGATCTACCTGCTCTCCTGCGCTGCCGCGCGCAGCGTGAAGATGGTGCTGACCGGCGAAGGCAGCGACGAAATCCTCGGCGGCTATCCGAAGCACGTGGTGGAGCGCTTCGCCCCGCGCTACCAGCGCCTGCCGGGCGCTCTGCGCCACGGCCTGATTGAACCGCTGGCGCGGGCGCTGCCCTACGGGTATCGCCGCATCAAGACGGCCGTGACCAACCTGAACATCGAGGATTGGCGCGAGCGTTACGTGCGCTGGTTCGGGGCGCTGAGCGTTGCCGAACGCGACCGGCTGGCAGTGCTGCGATCTTCCCGCCGTGCGCCGGCCGATGCGCCGCCGTTCGACGCCGACCCGCGCTGCAGCTCGCTGCGGCGCATGCTCTACTTCGACCAGACCAGCTGGCTGCCCGACAATCTGCTCGAGCGCGCCGACCGCATGACCATGGCGGCCTCGATCGAAGCGCGCGTGCCGTTTCTCGACCACGAACTGGCCGCGTTCGTCTCCGCCCTGCCGGACCGCTACCGCGTGCGCGGCTGGAGCACCAAGTGGATCCTGCGGCGCGCGGCCCGGCAACTGCTTCCCGCGCGCATCCTGACGCGGCCGAAGGTCGGATTCCGCGTGCCGGTCGGCGAGTGGTTTCGCGGCCCGATGCGCGAGTTCCTCGCGCATCATCTGCAGGGCCCGGCCTCGATGACCCGCGCCTACTTCGACACCCGGATCCTGGACGGCGTGCTCGCCGCGCACTGGAGCGGCCGGCAGAACAGCGAAAAGCTGCTGTGGTCGCTGCTCAACCTGGAACTCTGGCATCGACATTATGCGCAGGCATGAACTGACGGATCGCGGCGGGCTCGATCTGGCCGGGGCGGCGGCGGGCGCCGGCGGATCGTTGCGGTGGCGCTTCAACCGCCTGCGCTGCATGACACCGGCGGAAATCCCCCATCGGCTGCTGCGCGCGCTGTCGGCCGATGCGCAGAGCGTCGGCATGATATTCGGCGCGCAGGCCGTGCCGGCCGCCGACCTGGCGGCCAGGCCGAAGCCCTGGATCGACTGCACCGCGAGGGTGGATGCCTCGCTGTACACGGCGGCGGCCGAGCGCGTGGCCGCGGGCCGGCTGGACGTGCTCGCCCTGCGCGACATCGACCTGGGCTCGCCGCCGCGCTGGAACCAGGATCCGAAGACCGGCGTCGTCGCCCCGCCCGGCTTCGGCAAGCTGCTCGACTATCGCGACCCGCGCCGGGTCGGGGACATCAAGTATCTGTGGGAACCCAACCGGCACCTGCACCTCGTCACGCTGGCGCAGGCCTACGCGCTCGGCGGCGATGCCCGCTACCTGCGGGTCATCGGGCAGCACATCGAGTCGTGGCTGGACGCGTGCCCGTACCGCATGGGCCCGAACTGGTCGAGCGCGCTCGAAGCGGCGATCCGCCTGATCAACTGGTCGGCCGCCTGGCAGTTGATCGGCGGCGTGCGCTCGGCGCTGTTCGCCGATGCGCCCGGCGTGCGCCTGCGGCAGCGCTGGCTCGATTCGGTGTATCAGCATGTGCAGTTCGTGCGCGGGTACTTTTCGCGCCACTCTTCGGCCAACAACCATCTCATCGGCGAAGCGGCCGGCCTGTTCATCGCCGCCCTGACCTGGCCGCATTGGCCGGGAACCGCGCGCTGGCTGTCGACGGCCAAGGACATCCTCGAGGCCGAGGCGCAGCGGCAGGTCGCTCCCGACGGCGTCGATCTCGAGCAGGCGGTGTGGTACCAGCAGTTCGTGCTCGATTTCCTGCTGCTGTGCCTGCTCGCCGGCAAGCGCGGCGGGATCTGGTTCTCGGTCGCCTTCGAGGCGCGCGTCGAGGCAATGCTCGAGTACCTCGCTTCGATCATGGACGCGCGCGGCAACGTGCCGATGTTCGGCGACGCCGACGACGGCCAGGTGCTGCGCCTGGCGCAGGGCGCCGGCTTCTGTCCCTATCGGTCGCTGCTGGCGACCGGGGCGATCGTCTTTCGCAGCGGCGAGTTCAAGCGCAAGGCCGGCGCGCTCGACGACAAGACGCGCTGGCTGCTGGGCGCAACGGCCGACGCGCAGTTCGACGCGCAGAGCGGCGCTGCCGCCCGCTTGCCGCCGCGCCGCAGTTTCCCGGTGGGCGGCTACTACATCCTGGGCTGCGACTTCGAAACGGACAGCGAAGTGCGCCTGGTCGTGGACGCGGGACCGCTGGGCCTGAAGAGCATCGCCGCGCATGGCCACGCGGACGCCCTGTCCTTCACGCTGTCGGTGGGCGGCCTGGAATTTCTCATCGACCCCGGGACCTACGCTTACCACACGCAAGGGGCATGGCGGCAGTACTTCCGCGGCACGGCGGCGCACAACACCGTGCGCGTGGATGCGCTGGACCAGTCGGAGTCCGGCGGCAACTTCATGTGGCTGCGCAAGGCGCGCTCGGGCTGTGGCCGCTGGAGCAGCGAGCCGCTCGAGGATGTGTTCGAGGGTTGGCAGGATGGCTACCAGCGCCTGGCGGATCCGGTGATGCACCACCGGCGCATCGTCCTGCGCAAGGCGACGCGGCTGGTGAGCATCGTGGATACGCTGTGCATGTCGGGGGCGCACGACATCGAGCTGCGCTTTCATTGCAGTGAGCGCTGCGCGGTCGAGGCCGCGCCCGGCGGCTACCGGTTGCGCCAGGACGGCAGCTCGCTCCTGCTCAGGCTGCCTGCCGGCCCGGCCGGACGCGCTTCGGTCCTCTTCGGCAGCGTCGCGCCCATCGGCGGCTGGGTTTCCAGGCGCTACGACGACAAGGTGCCGGCACCGACTATCGTCTGGCGGGCCCGTCTCGAAGGCGACGTGGTCCTGCACTCCGAGATCGCCTGCTGAGCCAACCGGACTAGGCCGAGCCCGTCACAGGTGCCGAACGATCCCCGCAAGCTGCAGGCTTCAACGAGGAGCGCCATGAAGATCTGCGTAATGGGTCTGGGTTACGTCGGCACCGTCGCCGCGGGCTGCCTGGCGCAGGAGGGCCACGACGTCCTCGGCGTCGATCCGGAGGCGCGCAAGGTCGACCTGATCAACGCCGGCAAGTCGCCGATCATCGAGAAGGACATCGGCGAGATCATCTCCCGGCAGGTGGCGGCGGGGCGGCTGGCGGCGTCGGTGGACGCCATCGACGCGGTGCAGCGCTGCGATCTCGTCCTCGTGTGCGTGGGCACGCCCAGCCGCGGCAACGGCGACATCGATCTCACGTACGTGCGCCGCGTGTGCGAACAGATCGGCGCGGCCCTGCGCAGCCACGCGGGCGCGCCGGCGGTGGTCATGCGCAGCACCCTGCTGCCCGGCACGATGCGCGGCGTGGTCATCCCGACGCTCGAATCGTCCTCGGGGCGGCGCGCCGGCGTCGAGTTCGGCGTGTGCATCAACCCGGAGTTCCTGCGCGAAGGCAGCGCGGTGCACGACTACCACAACCCGCCCAAGACGGTGATCGGCGAACTGAACCCGGCCAGCGGCGAGCTCCTGGCGAGCCTTTACGCCCATCTGGCGGCGCCGCTCGTGCGCACCGACATCCAGACCGCGGAGATGGTCAAGTACACGGACAACGTCTGGCACGCCCTGAAAGTGGGCTTCGCCAACGAGATCGGCAACATCTGCAAGGGCCTCGACGTGGACGGGCACCGCGTGATGGATATCTTCTGCAAGGACACGAAGCTCAATCTGTCGCCGACCTACCTCAAGCCCGGATTCGCCTTCGGCGGGTCCTGCCTGCCCAAGGACCTGCGCGCGCTGCTGTACCGGGCGAAGACGCTGGACCTGTCGCTGCCGATCCTCTCGGCGATCCTGCCGAGCAACGAGCAGCAGATCGAACGCGGGGTGCGGGCGGTGATCGAGCGGGGCAAGCGGAAAGTCGGCGTGCTCGGCTTCAGCTTCAAGGCCGGCACCGACGATCTGCGCGAAAGCCCGGTGGTGGAGCTGACCGAGCGGCTGCTCGGCAAGGGGTTCGATCTCAGGATCTACGACAACAACGTCAGCATCGCGCGCATCCATGGCGCGAACCGCGACTACATCCTGAACCGCATCCCGCACATCTCGCGCCTGATGGTCCCGAGCATCGGCGAAGTGATGAGCCACGCCGAAACCATCGTCATCGGCAATGCGGCGCCGGAGTTCCGCGATGTGCCCAAGCGCCTGGGCGAGCACCAGAGCGTCATCGACCTGGTACGCATCTCGGATTCGCGCAGCGTGGCCGGCGTCTACGAGGGGATCTGCTGGTGATGCATGCGCCGACACGAGTGCTGATGCTGGTGGAGAACCTGCCCAGCCCGTTCGATCGCCGCGTGTGGCAGGAGGCGACGACGCTGCGCGACGCCGGCTACACCGTATCCATCGTCTGCCCGACCGGCAAGGGCTGCGAGCGCAAATTCGAGGAGATCGACGGCATCGCCATCTGGCGCTACGACCTGCCGCTGGAGGGCAGCGGCGCGCGGGGCTACGCGCTCGAGTACTCGGTGGCGCTGCTGCGCACCTTCATGCTGTGCTGGCGCGTGCTGCTGACGCGCGGCTTCGACGTGGTGCACGCCTGCAATCCGCCCGACCTGTTCTTTCTCATCGGCGGGTTCTTCAAGCTGTTCGGCAAGAAGTTCGTGTTCGACCACCACGACATCGGCCCCGAGCTCTACGAGGCGAAGTTCGGGCGGCGCGACTTCCTCTACCGCCTGATGCTGCGGCTGGAGCGCTGGACCTTCCGCACCGCCGACGTCTCGATCGCCACCAACGAGTCCTACCGGCGCATCGCCCTCGGGCGCGGCGGCATGGCGCCGGAGCGCGTCTTCGTGGTGCGCAGCGGGCCGAGCCTGGAGCGCATGAAGCCCGGCCCGGCGCAGCCGCAGCTCAGGTGCGGGCGCGCTCACCTGGTGGGCTACGTCGGGGTGATGGGCCGGCAGGAGGGCATCGACGTCCTGCTGCAGGCGATCCGCCACGTGGTGTTCACGCTGGGACGCACCGACATCCATTTCGGGCTGGTGGGCGGCGGCACCTCGCTCGAGGCCATGAAGGCGCTGGCCGTGGAACTGGGCGTGGCCGAGTACGTGACCTTCGCCGGGCGGGTGCCGGACCCCGAGATGCTGGCGCTGCTCAACACCGCCGACGTCTGCGTCAATCCCGACATCGCCAACGAGATGAACGACAAGTCGACCATGAACAAGATCATGGAATACATGGCGCTCGGCAAGCCCATCGTGCAGTTCGACCTCGCCGAGGGCCGGTTCTCGGCGCAGGCGGCGTCGCTCTACGCCAGAAAGAATGACTTCGCCGACCTCGCCGCGAAGATCGTGCAGCTGATCGACGATCCGGCACGCCGCGCCGAGATGGGAAGGTACGGGCGCGAGCGCGTGGAGCGCGAGCTGGAGTGGCGCCACGAGGCGCCCAAGCTGCTCTGCGCCTACTCGTCGCTGCAGCTGCAATAGGGAGAAGCGCCATCCGCCCCACAGCGCAGATCGTCGGCGCGAGCTTGTTCTGTGCGGCGCTGGCCGCCTGCGGGGGCGGCGTCGTCGATGGCGCTGGCGGCGGGGGGGAATCCACGAGCGCGGTAGCCGCGAGCAGCGTCGTGAGCGCGGACGGCGGCACGGTCGCCGTGACCAATTCCTCATCGCCCATCGCCGGCACGCAAGTCGCGGTCCCGGCGGGCGCGCTGTCGCAGCCGACGACCCTCACCATCAGCCACGTCGTCGGCGCAGCTGGCGTTCCCGGCGATGTCCTGGTGGTCGAGCTGGGCCCGGCGGGCACGGTGTTCGCGCAACCTGTGACCGTGACCATCAAGGTGTTGCCGCAATACCTCACCAGCCGCGGCATCAGCGACCCCACGACATTGAAAGTCGTCGCCCTGACCGCGGGCGCGGCCGGCGAGACGCTGCGCACGGTTGCGCGGAACCTGGAGCAGCGCACGGTGACCGCGCAAGCCACGCGCGCCGGCCGCTTCGCCGTGTTGGGCTACTCGAATGCCACCCTGTCGGGGACCTACGGCTTCAACTTTGCCATCATGGATGCCCGGTTCGGCTCGCCCGGCACGATCGATGTGGTAGTTCCCGCCACCCCGTTCAACGGCAGCTTCGACGTGCCGTTTCCGGACTTCGCGTTCGCCTCCGAGCTGGGAACGATCGCGTTCGACGGCGCAGGCAACTATTCGTGGTCCGGCATCCGCAACAATGGCGGGACGCCGACTGCGGTATCGGGCAGCGGAATCTACTCCGTGAGCGCGGACGGATCCATGGCCCTGGATATCGGCCCCGTCGGCAGCGTGCTCGCCGGCGGCAGCGCCTTCAATCTCACCTCGACCAGCGGCGCCGTGGTGGAGCTGGGCGTGGGCGTGAAGATCGCCGGGGCGTACGGCAATGCCAGCCTCGACGGCGCCTACGGCGTCGCGCACTACTATTCCGACGCGAGCGCCCGGCCGCTCAATACGATCGCCCTCGATTTCCGCAGGACACCGTTCAACGACACCGTCAACGTGCCTTTCCCCGCGTACGCGTTCAGTGCCGAACTGCGCTCGGCGACGTTCGATGGCGCGGGCAACTACACCTGGTCGGGAACCCGCAACCGGGGCGGCGTCTCGAGCGCGGTGGCGGGCAGCGGCACCTACTTCGTGGCCGGCGACGGATCCCTGACGCTGGATACCGGGCTCACCGGGCACCTGCTCGCCGGGGGCAGCACTTTCCTCCTGACCGCGGCGAGCGGGCAGCCGATCGGGATCGGCGTGGGCCTGAGGAGAGGCGGGACCTTCAGCAATGCCAGCATCGGCGGCACCTACGCCCTCACGTTCTACTACTCCGACCCGGCGACCGCGCCGGCCGGTACGATCGATATCGCGATTCCCCGCACCCCCTTCAGCGGCGAGTTCGAAGTGCCGTTTCCCCTGGCCGCGTTCAGCACCGAACAGCGCAGCGTGACCTTCAATGGCGCGGGCAGCTACGCCTGGTCGGGAACCCGCAACCGCGGGGGCGTTGCGAGTCCTGTGTCCGGAAACGGAACCTACGCCGTCGCCGCAGACGGCAGGCTGACGACGGACGGCGGTCTGCGCGGGTTTGTGCTCGCCGGCGGCAGCACGTTCATCCTGGCAGCGACGAGCGGGCAGCGCATCGAGATCGGCGTGGGGATACTCAGGTAGCGAAGGGCCCTGAAATGACGATCGACAGGAGGCCGGCTCAGGAGCGCGTGCGGGAATACTGGGACGCCAGGCCGTGCGATTCCGACCAGAGCGAGCGGACCCCGATGTCGCGCGAGTATTTCGCGGATATCGAGCGCCAGCGCTACCAATTGCAGCCGCACATTCTCGACGTGCTCTCGAGGATCGATTGGCGCGGCAAGCGCGTTCTGGAAATCGGTTCCGGCGTGGGTACCGACGCACGCACCCTCATCGGCAAGGGGGCCATCTACACCGGGATCAATGTCGATCGGGCGTCGACGCAAGCGAGCGCGCAGGCATTGCGGGTCTTTTCGTTGGCGGGCAGCGTGCAGCAACAGGATGCGACGGCCCTGGAGTTTGCGGACGGCAGCTTCGACGTGGTGTACTCGTTCGGCGTTCTGCACCACATCCCGGAAGTTGCAAACGCGGTCGCCGAGATCCACCGGGTCCTCAAGCCCGGCGGCGAAGTGCTGGTGATGCTCTACAACCGCGCATCGATCAACTACGCCGTGGAAATCATGTTCCTGCGCAAACTGGGCCTGCGCGTCCTGGCGCTGCCGGGAGCGGTGACCTTGCTCGAGCGCTGCGGACTGCCGCGCCGGACAATCGAGCGTCACGCCGAGCTGGCCGGCCGGCTCAGGGCGATGACGGACGGAGAATGGCTGAGCCGGAACACCGATGGACCCGACAACCCGTACTCCACGGTCTACGACGCTGCACAGGCGGCTGCGCTGATGTGGGCGTTCCGCATCGATTGCAACGCGGTGCATTTCTTCGATCATCGGCACTGGGGACCGCTGGGCCGGCTGTTGCCGGCAAGCGCCCGCCGGCTGCTGGGCCGGCACTGGGGCTGGCATCGCATCGTGCACGCGCAAAAGGCCTGAATCACCGGGGCTGCCGTGCGAATGTCCCTTCCTGTCGCTTCCTGCCTCGCGCTCATCGCGGCATTTGCGGCGGCCGACGGCAATAGCGGCCGCATCGGCGTACCCGGCGTCGCGTATGCGTGCCTGTTCCAGGGCGCGCCGCAAGACTGCGGATTCATCGAGCAGGCGAAAGCGCCGGGCCGCGCGACGATGGTGGAGGCCGCGGGTATGCGCGGCGTGCGCCTGCATACCAGGCCCGGCGACAGCCATGTGGATGGCAGCCGGGAGGCCGAGCGCAACGATCTGGCGCTATCGCAGCGGGCGAGCGATTGCTACGAGGGCCGGGAGCACTGGTGGGCGCACTCGATCCTGTTCCCCGAGGACTATGTCGCGCCGCCCGAAAGCACGGCGACCACGTGGAGCTTCGGCGTCGTCGCCGATTTTCACAATACGGCGCCCGGCGCCGGGCAGGCAAACTTCCAGGTGACCGCGATGCCCGCGACCGCGATCTCGCCTGACCGGCCCACGGGTCTGGGCTTGCAGATCGCCTACGGCAATCAGGCCAGACCGACCCTTTACTACGCGCCCATCGGCCCGGTCGTGAAGAACGAGTGGACCCACTTCGTCTACCACGTCAGGTGGTCTGCGGCGGGCGACGGCTACTTCGATGCCTGGGTCAACGGCGTGCAGAAGATGGCCTACCGCGGGCCCACGCTGTATCCGGGCCAGGGCTGCTACTTCAAGCTCGCCAACTACCACAGCGCCCTGGGCAAGCCCTCCTCGGTGATTCACGCCCGCGTGGTGCGCGGCGACTCGGCCGGCGCAGTTTCCGCGGGACCGCTGGAAGGCCTCCGCCAATTGCGCCAGGCGTCGCGCAGCGGCAGGTAGATCCGGCCGCGCAGGGTCAGCGGGACGGTGCAATCGTAAGTGCGCGCGTCGCGCCCGCCGAAGCTGCGCTTGAATTCGTCGATGCCGGAACGATTCGGCGCCGATTCGTCCGCGAATACGCCGCCCCAGTCGTAGCGCGTGATGCCCCGTTCCTTGAACTCCAGCATGTCTTTCCAGTGCAGCCAGCGATTGGCCCGGCCGACGAGCGCGCGGTAGTCGTTTTCCCGGTCGCGGAAGCACGAGCCCGTGTACTGGAGCCACGTGCCGCCGCCGGAAGCGACGTACGCATGCCAGACCAGGTCCCCGGCGCCCTGCGACGCCCGGGTCAGCACGAGCTGGCCGGCCTCGCAGGCGGCTTGCAGCCACCGCCCGTCGCTCGGCTCGTGCGACTTCTGCCGCGCGAAAGAGTCGAAGAACGCGCGGAACTCCCGCAGCCGGTCCGCCGGCTCGACGATGAATTCCGCCCGCAATCCGTCTTTGGTGTCCGCGCGCCTGATCTTGTACCTGCAGTCCTTGCCGAACGCGCCGACCAGGGCGTCCGGGTCGACGGCAAGATCGGACACCAGCGACAGGAACGGGCTACTGCGCTCATGCTCGATCGGGGCATGCCGGCAGCGATAGCGGATGATGTCCACGCCGGGATTGCGCGGCAGTTCCTCGTCGAACCACAGGTCCCCGTAAGTCGCGCCCCGGCCGGCGATGCGGATCATGCGGCCGCCTGCCGCCTGTCGGCGAGCCAGTGATCGCGGAATTCGATGAGCGTCATGCCGCGGCACCAGCCGGACAGTTCCTCGAATAGCCGCTCGAGGTGCGAGTACAGTTGCTCGATTGCGCGCGCGCTGCCGAAGCCCGGGCTGCCGCCCGGCAGGAGGTCGGACGAGTGCAGCATGAGTTGCATGTGCGTCATGCCCGCATGGCGCGCGCGGCGGGCGAGCTGCAGCATGGCCTCGAGGTTGTGCTGCTCCAGCAGCGGCTCCGGGCACAGCCAGCTGCGGGCCGGCGATACCCTGCCGGCGGCCTGGCGCAGGACGGGAACGCGATACATCCAGGGCAACCAGCGGAACAGCCGGCTCGCGAACACCGTCATCGGCACCTCGAGCAGCGCGCTGTTCGAGGCGACCGAGGGGTCGGCCGGGCTGAGGAAGTAGGGCCGCTGCGGAAACGACGTGTAGTCCGGGGCGCCGCTGCCGCCCGGCGCGCCCGGGTTCGCGCGCCAGTCGACGCCCGGCGTCACCGAGCAGTCCACGAGGTATCCCTCGTCGAGCAGCATGGCGGCGTAGCGGCCATCGAGCGCCCAGCGGCCGGCGCGGTGGCTGACCATCTTGCGTTCGAACCGCTCCTCGAGCAGCCCGGTAATGGCGTGGATCTTCTCCCTCATCACGCGATCCGGATACTCGATCAGGTAGGGCTGGTGGAACAAATCGTCGTTGGTCAGGGATTCGAGCGGCGGCGAGTTCCAGGCGTGCAGGTGCATGCCGATCTCGCCGGCGCCGCGCAAGGCGACGTCGCGGCCGAATTCGACAAACGCCGCGCAGCTCGCCATCTCATGGTTCGCGAGGTAGACCGGCTTGAGGCGAAAGCGCTCGCACAGCAACTGGAAGCGCGGCAGGCACTCGGCATTGCGCACGGTGATTGCGCGCGGCTTCGACCAGAGGTTGTCGCCCTCGGCATCGACGGTGACGATCAGGGGCGTCTCAGGCACGAGGGGCTTGCCGCGGGCGGATCAGCCTGGCGCGAAGGACGCGGCGCGACAGCTTGCCGAAGGTATCGAGATAGACCGGCAGAATGCGGTCTTCGCCGAACTCGCGGGCCATGTACTGCCGGCAACGATCGATCGCCGCCTGCCACTCGGCTCGGGAATGCAGGAACTTGCCGATGATGCCGGCGAGCTGCTCGGGCGCGCCGGCGACCGCGCCCAGCCGCTCGCGCTCGATCACGCGGTCGGGATCGATGAGCGTCACCACGGGCACGCCCCTGATCCAGGCCTGCAGGTAGGTGTTCGGAAAACCCTCCACCTCGGAGGTGTTGAGCAGCAGCTTCGCCCGGCCATAGAGCTCGTTGGTGGCGCGGTACGACAGCGGCCCATGGAAGGTCAGATTGGGTCTTGCCGAAGCCGCGCGCCGCACTTGTTCGTACAGGGCTTGCTCGCCGGGCAGTGCGCCGCCCACCATGTGGAAATTGAATTGCGGCAGCTGCGCGGCGATCTCGAGAATCCGGTCGGGCCGCTTGAGGCGCCGGATGTTGCCGACCCACAGCACGTCCAGGTCGCGCGTGGGGGCCGACTGCGCAGGCTCGACCAGCATTCCCGCAACCCGGCTTGCGAGGCCATAACTGCGCAGGAGCGTGTCTGCCTGGGCAGCACTTTGCACCAGGATGGCATCTGCCCGCCGCAGGCCATAGGCGTAAAGCCAGCGGTCGCGGGCGTGACTGACAAGCAGGCGCGACTTGTCGCAGTCGGCATCGCTTGCGCTGCGGAACACGAACCGTTTGCCGAAAAACCGGCAGAACAAGGCCAGCAGGCCGACTTCCATGCCCGCGCAACTGGTGTAGTAGACGTCGGCATCGGCGCGCGCCAGTGCCGACCACAATCGGCTCCAGCGGGGGTGAATGAAGCGCAGCACCGGCACGCCCGCATCGGGACGATACGCCTTGAAGGTGCGTATGCCGCCGTACCGCGCGCCGTCGGCCTGCCCGAGGTCCGCCACGACCATGCTCACCTCATGGCCGCGGCGCGCGAACGCCCGCGCCAGCAGCGTCTGCTGCACCGGCTCGCCCCCTACCGTGCGATCCTGGTATTCGGGCGCGAGCACCGACAGGTTGTTCAGGCCGAGCAGGCAGATCTTCATCGCCTCATCGATCCGTGAACTGCCTGAACAGCGCCGCGATGGCGGGCGCGTCGGGCTGCATGAGCAGCAGATCGGGGTCGCAGCTGTCCGGCCCGAAGCAAAGCTCGGCTTGCGGCACCGCCGATCGCCAGCGCAGAGGCTCGGCGCCCGAGTCCAGCCATGCCTTGTTCGGCAGGATCAGGGCGACGCGGCCGGCATAGCTGCCGGGCAGGTAGCGGCGCACCGCCGCAACGGTGGCGCGCGAAACCGCGTCGCGCCGCGCCAGAACGGGGTCCAGCGATGCCGCGTGCCCCGCATCGCTCTGCGCCTTGCGCCGGCGAAGCTTCGCGGCGACGTAACGGCGGGCCTGCGCGAAAGGCAGTTTCGCCAGCGCGCGCGCATGCCTGCCGATGCGTTGCATCTGCTGCACAAAAGCGTACTTCAGCTGCGGCGCAAAACGGTAGAAAGTCGGATAGGGGCAGGCGAACAGGACCAGCAAAGGAATGGTGGCACCGCGCTGGCGCAGCTGCTGCGCCAGCTCGAAGGCGATCGCGCCACCGGCGCAATGACCGGCGATGATGTACGGGCCCTCGGGCTGCACGCGCCGGATCTGCGCCGCGAAATAGGCGGCGATTTTCTCGACGCGCGCGAGCGGCCGGCTCTCGCCGTCGAGCCCGGGCGGCTCGAGTCCGAAGAACGGCTGCTCGTCTCCCAGGCTCTGGGCGAAGGCGCGGTAACCGAAGACATCCCCGTAGTGCCCGGGGACCGCGTATACGGGCACGCGGGCGCCGCGCGGCTGGAGCGGAACGACGGCTCGCGGCTGCCGCGCGACGGCTTCGGCGCTGCGCAGGAGCGCCAGGATCTCGCCCTTGCGCTTGAGCAGCTCGTCGCGCAGGTCGGGGGTGAGCACGCCGGCCGGCGCCTTGCAACGCAGGCGGTCGCCGTCGGCCGAGAGCTGGATGTCGCGGCTGTACAGGTCGGCGAGGAAGGGCTGCAGGTTCACAGCGCGATCTCTTCCCGGCTGCCGCCGCTTTGGGCCGGCATCTTCGAGCGCGCCAGCCACGACAAGCCGTCGATCACGCGCGCCAGCCCGGCCACCGTGGGGGATTCGAGCAGATTGCGCAGCGACACGTTGACCTCGAACTTTTCCCGCGCGCGCGACACGGCCCGGATGGCGAGCAGCGAATGCCCGCCGAGGTCGAAGAAATCCTCGTCGACGCCGACGCTCTCCAGGTCGAGCAGCTCGGCCCAGATCGCCGCGAGCTCGCGCTCCGTATCGGTCTGCGGCTTCGCCGGCATGTGCACGGGGGACAGATTCTCCCGGGTGACGTCCGGAAACGCCTGGCGGTCGATCTTGCCGTTCGCGTTGAGCGGAAACTTCTCCATCAGCACGAACGCCGACGGGATCATGTACCGCGGCAGCCGCTCCTGCAGGTGCTTGCGCAGCAGGGCAGGCGCCAGCAGGGCGCCGTCCGCGCGCGGCAGCGTCACCCGGTGCGCATCGGCGGACTGCTGCCGTATCAGGCCACCGCGCTCCGAAGGCCGGATCGCGTACACGTAGCACAGCTCGGTGTTCCTGAGCAGTGGGTCCTGCTCGACGCAGTGCTCGAAGCCATGCCGATCCAGCAGCGAAAGGATGGGCGCGAGGTTCGCCTTCTGGTCCACCTCGATCACCAGCTGGCGGATCCTGGGCCAGTCGCCGGGAGCGATGCCCATCAGCACGTCCAGCTCGCTCTTCTCGACATTGATCTTGAGGAGATCGATGCACTCGATGCCTTCCTCGGCCAGGACGCCGGACAGCGGTCGCAGCCGGGCGGTGACGGTCCTCGACTGGAGCCGCTCGTCGAGCAGCGCGCCGATTTCCCCGGACAGCTGCTCGTTCTGCGCCGGCCCCGGTTGCTGGTTGAGCACGTAGTTCCTGACAGTCTCGCGCTCGGTCGCGGGGTCGGCGTAGAACCCGGAAAGCAGCGACAGACCCTGGAAGAACGTCAGCTCCGCCGATCTGTCCTCGCGGGACAATCCGACCGGCAGGCATGTCACGCGCGCGCCCCAGGCGTTGGCATTCACCGACAGGCACGCAAAGGCGGCGGGGTTCGGCTCGAAGCACACCATCCTGAGATCGCGCGCCAGCCGGCTGGCGAACACGGTGAACAAGCCGATGTTGGCGCCCGCATCGATGACGCAGTCGCCGTCGCGAATCGAGATGCCGTGCCGCAGGTACGCCTGCACGACGAAGATCTCGCGGTAGATGTAGTCGGTCTCGTTGCGGTTCAGGTGCGCGACCGGCGAGCCGTCGGCCAGGAGGTGCACCGGGTTGCACGACCAGAGCGGCTGATGGGTGCTCTTGGGCACGACATAGGCCAGGAGGCGCCTCGCGCCGGAACCGTCTTCGCGGGCCAGCACGACGGCATCCTGGACGCCGCCCTGCTCGCGCAGCGCGGTTTCGATCTCGCCGGGCTCGACCCGGTAGCCGTTCAGCTTGAGCTGGTCGTCGATGCGTCCGCAGAACTCGATGTTCCCGTCGGCCAGGCTGCGCGCCAGGTCGCCGGTGCGATACATCCTTGCGCCGGGGTCGGCGCTGGAGGTGTCCGGCACGAACTTCGCGACGCTCAGCTCGGGTCGATGCAGGTAACCGCGCGCCACGCCGCTGCCGCCGATGCACACTTCGCCCCGCTCGCCGGTGGGCACGGGCTTGCCGTCGGCCCCGAGCAGGTAGACGCGGCTATGCGCCAGGGGCTTGCCCAGGGGGAGCGTGCCGGACTGCGTACGGGGCAACTGCGGGCCCGCCTGATAGGTCAATACCCCGACGGTGGTTTCCGTGGGACCGTAGTGGTTGTAGATCTCGCAATCCGGCGCCATCGCGCGCAGGCGCTCGACCCAGTCGAGACGCGAAGCCTCGCCGCCGAGCACCAGGCGTCTCCTGGGCATGAGCTGCGCAGGATTGCCACCGGCCTGCAGTGCGGCCAAGTGCGAAGGGACGATCTTGAGGACGTCGATGTTCTCGCGGACGACGTATTCGGCCAGCAGGGCCGGATCCTCGATGCGCTCCTGCGCGATGACATGCAGGCAGCCGCCGGTGGCGAGCGCTGGGAAGATCACCGTGTTGCCCAGGTCGGCGGCGATGGTCGAGACGGTCGCGTGGTGCATGCCGGGCTCCAGGCGCAGCCGCTCCGCCACGTCCAGCACGTAGCTGACGATGTTGCGATGCTCGATGCACACGCCCTTGGGGCGTCCCGTCGAACCGCTCGTATAGATGACATACGCAAGGTTCTCCGGATGGGTGCGGTTTTTCTCGTCGTGCGCCAGGTCATCCGGGCCAGTCCAGTCGAACGCATCCAGGCAAACCGACTTCACGCGCCCGGCGGGCAGGCCCGGCAGGAAGCCGGTTTGCGTGACGAGCAGCCCTGCGTCGGCGTCCTCGAGCATGTACGCGATGCGCTCCAGAGGAAACGCCGGATCGATGGGCAGATAGGCCGCGCCTGCTTTCAGGACGCCCAGGATGCCCACCACCATGTCGAGCGAGCGCTCGACCAGCAGCCCGACCAGCACGTCGGGGCCGGCGCCCAGGGTCCGCAGGTGCCGGGCGAGCCGGTCGGCGCGCTGCGCAAGCTCGCGGTAGGTGAGGCGCTGCTGCTCGTACGCCAGGGCTGCGGCATCGGGCGTGCGCGCCGCCTGCTGCTCGAACAGGTCGTGCAGGCGCAGATTCCCGCCGGGATGGGTCGCCGCCGCGTCCTGCGCAATGCGTGCGGGCAAAGCGCTCATGACGACCACGCGATCAGCTCTTTCATGATTTCATTGGTGCCGGCGTAGATGCGCTGCGCGCGGCTGTCGGCCCACATGCGCGCGATCGGGTACTCCATCATGTAGCCGTAGCCGCCGTGCAACTGCACGCAAACGTCGACGACGCGGCATCCGCTCTCGGTAAGCCAGTACTTGGCCATGGCCGCGGTCGCGTCGTCGAGATCGCCGGCCATGAAGCGCTCGATGCAGTGATCCAGGAAGACGCGGCCGAGCTTTGCCTCGGTCATGCACTGGGCGAGCTGGAAGCGCGTATTCTGGAAATCGAAGAGCGGCTTGCCGGAGGCGGTTCTGTCCTTCACGTAGCGGGAGGTCACGGCGAGCGCGCGCTCGGTGGTCGCCACGGCGCTGACGCCGACCGTCAAGCGCTCATAAGGCAGCTGCGTCATCATCTGCGAGAAGCCCTTGCCTTCGGCGGCGCCCAGCAGGTTCGAGACCGGGACGCGCAGGTCGTCGAAGAACAGCTCGCAGGTGTCCTGCGCGTGCATGCCGACTTTTTCGAGCGGGCGGCCGGCGCGGTAGCCGGCAGCATCCTTGGCTTCGACCACGAGGAGGGAAATGCCCTTCCAGCCGGTGGCCCGGGGGTCGGTCTTCACGGCGAGGCAGACAAGACCGGCGTGCCAGCCGTTGGTGACGAACGTCTTCGAGCCGTTGATGACGTAGTGCTCGCCGTCGCGGCGCGCGTGGGTCTTGATGCCCTGCAGGTCGGAGCCCGCGCCGGGCTCGGTCATGGCGATGGCGCCCACCAGTTCGCCGCGCGCCATGCGGGGAAGCCACCGGCGTTTGTGCGCGTCGCTGCCGTAGGCGAGGATGTAGTGCGCAACGATGCTCTGGATGCCGGCGCCGAAGTGCACGCCTGCCTGGGCGAGCTCCTCCAGCACCACGGCTTCATGGGCGAATGTGCCGCCGCCGCCGCCGTACTCCTGCGGCACGTCGGGCAGGAGCAGGCCCGCCGCGCCTGCCTTGGTCCACGCCTCGGCATCGGGGAAATGCTGCGCGCACCAGCGGGCATGATGCGGCACGAACTCCTTCTGCACGAACAGGCGCGCCGTGTTGCGGAACATGCGCGCTTCGGCGTTGCTCCACGCGGATTGATAGGGGGCGGACGACATGGCCGTCTAGAGGCGCGCATCGCCGCCGGACTCGACGGCGAGCGCGGCGGCATGGCCGGGCGCCGGCGAGAAGCTGCGCAGGCTCAGTCCGGGCGGGACTTCGAATTCGTTCAAGGCGGAATGCAGGCTGCCGCCGAGCGCCTTGAGACAGGCCTCCTTGCGCGTCCAGCGCCTGAAGAATCCCCGTTCCCGGTCGCGCGGCGCGAGCGCCCGGTAGGACTGGAATTCGCCGCGCGAGAAGAATTGCCGCGCGATGGCGTCGGCGTCGCGCAGCGGCCCGAGCGCCTCGACGTCGATGCCGACCTCGCGCCCGCGGCAGAAGGCGAACAGCGCGAAGTCGGCGCAATGCGAGACGTTGAAGCGCAGGTCCATCGCGGCGGATCCCGGCGCGACGCGCGGCTTGCCGTGCGCGCCGTAGGACAGTTCCACCGCTCGAGGTTGCGTGCCCAGGCGTGATGCGAGCAGCTGGCGCAGCAGGCCGCGCGCGACGATGTAGCGCCGGCGATGGCGTGCGAAGCGCAAGCGGCATGCCCGTTGCCGCTCCTCGTCGCTGAGCGAACCGGCCAATGCGTGCGCCGTTTCGCCGTCCACGTCCAGGCGCGCGACCACGATCTCGACTTCGGGATACTGCATGAGCCAAATCTACGCGCCGCGGCAGGCGGGCCATGCGGGTCGCGGCCCGGCGGTGCATGGTCCAATCGGCTCAGATACTTCTGGCCGCGCCCAAGCCTGGCAAGAAAAGGGTACGGCGGGCCTGAGCACCCCTTTGCTGCTTCAAGCGTAGTCCGAACGGACTAGGCTGCGCCGCGCCGATCCCGCATTGTTCGGCGTCTCTCTGCGCTACGGTCCGGCGGCCGGCTACAGTGGCGTGGCGCTGCGTATCACGCGGGCGTGGATGACCGACGAAGGCTGGCCATGGGGCGTGTGATAGTTGGCGAGCTTGAAGTACACGCCCTGGCCCGCGTAAAGCGTGGGCCCGCGGTAGGCCATCATCTGCACGCCGTTGACCCATGCGTCGAAGAAGCCGTCGGTGCCCGATGTCCACTTCACGTGGTAGACGAAGTTGTACCACTGGTTCCTTACGACGGGGCCGATGGGATAGATCGCTTCCGTCGGGCTGGTCTGGTCGCCGTAGGCGATCTTGAAGCTCAGCCCGGTGGGGCGGTCGGAGGCGATCGCCGTGGCGGGCATCGCATTCACCTGGAAATTCGCCTGTCCGGCGCCGTTCGTGGTGTTGTGGAAATCGGCGACGATGCCGAAGTTCCACGACGACGACGAGCTTTCGGGCGGGTCGACGTAATCGTCGGGGAACAGGATCGAGTGCGCCCACCAGTGCTCTTTGCCCTCGTAGCCGTCGGAGGTCGCCTGACTGGTGGTGAGATCGTTGCGCTCGTTGCTGCCGCTTCCGGCAACATTATTGTCGCCGGGTTCGGTATGCAGGCGAACGGCTGTCACCCCGCCGACAGTCACGAGCGTCGCGCGGCCCGCCACCTTTGCCTGCTCGCCGAAACTGCAGTCCTGCCATGCGCTCGTGAAGTAGCAGGCGTAGTCGACCGTGGACGAATCGACAGGGGCCGGCGCGGGTTCCACCGGCGCTGGGGGAGGGGGTGCGGACTGCGATTGCCTGCGCAGCGAGTCTGCGTCCGCGGCGGCGGCAGTGTCGCCCGAACCGCCGCCGCCGCACGCGGCGCTCGAGGCTATTGCGGCGATCAGCGCAGCTCGGGCAATCGCTCGCCGCGCACCGCGCGTGCGCGCGGCGGGAAGGCGGGAATCAAGGAAGTGCGGGACCCGCGGCAAAGCGAATTTCGAGGTCATGTTCGAGCCTCCAAGTGGGTGAGCCAGAGCTGGCTCCACACATCCAGCACAATCCGTCAGGACTCTGTTAAGCGCTTATAAACATGTAGTTACATTGCTAGTTGTAGTTGATAAGCTACGTTAACGTAGTTGAAGGCGCGCACACTAACACAATATTCATTGACAGGACGGAGTTCGCCCAAATAATGTTGTCGCGGCTCAGCGACAGAAGGCCGCAGCCGTGGCCCTTCGCGCCATTTTTCTGAATTCCGAAAGGCGGTTACCGCGGGTGGCGAAGCAGAAACAAGACGCAGGCGATGCGGAACTCGTCCGGAAATACTTCACGCACGAGGGGCTCGGGCCGCGCCCGCAGCACGCGCAGGAAATGCTCCGCGCGTTCGCCGTGCACATCGAGTCGGTGCGCGAGGCGGAGAGAACCCGCATCGCGCGCGAGATTCACGACCAGTTGGGCCAGGCCCTGACCGGACTGAGGATGGAGCTTTCGTGGCTGGAAAAACGCCTGCCCGGGGGCCTCACGGCGCCGGCCGGGAAGATCCGATCGATGTACCGGCTCATCGACGACACGATTCAATCCGTGCGCAGGATTGCCGCGGAGCTCAGGCCCCAGGTGCTGGACGACGCCGGCCTGCCGGACGCGATCAAGTGGCAGGCGAGGAAGTTCCAGGCCCGCACCGGCGTGCGCTGCAAGCTCGAGCTGCCCGCAGATCAGTGCGTCCTGGACCCGGAGCGCGCGACTGCCGTCTTCAGGATCTTCCAGGAGGCCATGACCAATGTCGCGCGCCATGCCAGGGCGACTCGCGTGGACATCCGCCTGCAACTCGGCGCCAGCGAGCTCCTGCTGAGCGTGGCCGACAATGGTCTGGGCATTTCGCCGGCCGACCTGCGCAGGCCGAAGGCGCTAGGGCTCGTCGGCGTGCGCGAGCGCGCATTGCTGCTCGGAGGCAAGGTCGACATCGACGCATCGGCCGGCGGGGGCACGAGCGTCAGGCTGTCGGTACCGCTGCGCCGGCCGGCCGGGCCCTGACCTCTGCGAGAATAGGGCGTGACGAACATCATCATTGCCGACGATCATGCGGTGGTCCGCCAGGGCGTGAAGCAGATCCTCGCCGCGGAGCCGGACATGCGGGTGGTGGGCGAAGCGCGCAACTTCGGCGAGACCCTCGAGGTGGTGCGCGATCTGGATTGGGACGTGCTGATCCTCGACTACTCCATGCCCGGCGGCAACGGCCTGCAGGTCCTGAAGAAGATCCAGAAGTCCCATCCGAAGCGCCCTGTGCTGATCCTCAGCATGCATCCGGAAGAGGCGATCGCGGTATCGGCGCTGCGCGCCGGGGCCGCGGGTTACATCAGCAAGGATTCCGCCTCGGAGGAGCTCCCTCTCGCCATCAGGAAAGCCGTCAGCGGCAGGAAGTACGTCAGCGATTCCCTGGCGGAGAAGCTCGCGCTCGAGCTCGAGGAGGGATCGGCAGGCCTGCCCCACGAATCGCTGTCCGACCGCGAGTACCGCGTGATGTGGATGCTCGCGTCCGGGAAGTCGATCACGCACATCGCCGGGGAGCTGTCCCTGAGCCCGAACACGGTCAGCACCTACCGTGTGCGCATCCT
>Ga0209640_10000758_pt1 | contig 25763 bp, 25 predicted proteins | sample RifCSP10_1_FD_184018 | JGI IMG/M metagenome (GOLD analysis project Ga0209640, IMG submission 184018) | Soil microbial communities from Rifle, Colorado - Rifle CSP2_sed 10_1 (SPAdes) (version 2) | ecosystem: Environmental > Terrestrial > Deep subsurface > Rock core/Sediment | place: Rifle... | reverse complement strand
CGATGCGATCGAGCCGTGTATCGCGCGCGCGATAGACCTCACCCATGCCGCCGGCTCCAAGAGCGGATTCGATCTCGTACGGGCCCAGGCGGGCGCCGGCCTGCAGTGCCATGGGAACGGGCCAGATTGTGCCACGAAATTCAGATGGCACTTTCTGCCATGTGGTGGCGGGTGCGTTGCTGCAAAAACGCCATCACGTCAGACGGCCGCGCCCGGATTTCCGCCTAAATGTGGACGGCACACGGCTCGCTTCCACCACGACGATGCTACGATTGAAGCCAAGACAGCGAGCGGTCGCTGTCGAGAAGCTGCCGGACGTTGCGAACATTATTTTTGGCGTCCTCGTGTTCGGCCAATTCGTTGACGAGCGCCCCGTCTCGATTTGGCTCGTAGGGGCGGGCCTCGCCATCTGGTTGATCCTGGCGTGGCTTACACTCTTTCTTGCGGGAGGGAACCATGGTTAACGCACTGATCATGGCCGGCGGGCTCACCGTCATTGTCGCCATCTTCGTGCTGCTCGACTGGCTCGCCCGGCGGAAGGATCGGCAGTCGCAGGCTACGAGCGAACAGCGGCGATGATGTGACGCGCGGAAATGCCGAAGTGATCGAGCAGCTGGTCGGGCGTGCCGCTGCGGGGGATCGCGCCGACGGCGAGCCGCTTCACCGTAAATCCTTCTGACGCGATCGCGGACGCCACCGCGTCGCCAATCCCGCCACCGGCGTAATGATCCTCCACCGTGATCACGCGCCCCCTGGTCTCGCGCGCGCAGCGGACCAGCGTGGCCGCGTCGATCGGCTGCAGTGAATACAGGTCGATCACGCGGATGTTGATCCCCTGGTTCTTCAGTTCGTCGTACGCCTTCAGTGCCTCGAACACGGTGACGCCGCCGCCGACCACGGTCGCGGCGTCAGTCGTGCTCTCGCGCAGTACCTTGAGGCCGCCAACGGTGAAGTCCTCGTCCGATCCGTAGATCACTGGCGTCTTCGGCCGCGACGTGCGCATGTACGCCGGACCGGCGTGATACGCCATGCGCTCCACGAGCTTTTCCGTGCTCACGCCATCGCAGGGATAGAGCACCGCGATGTTCGGCTCGGCCCGCATCATGGCCAGGTCCTCGAGCGCCATCTGCGACGGCCCGTCCTCCCCAATCGACACGCCCGCGTGTGACCCGGCCATCTTGACGTTCAGGTTGCTGATGGCCGCCATACGGATGAAGTCGTAGGCACGCGTCAGAAACGCGGCGAACGTGGACGGGAATGGAATCGCTCCGCGGCTCGCCAGCCCCATCGCGGCGCCTATCATCACCTGCTCGGCGATGAAGTTCTGGTAGAAGCGGTCCGGGTGCTGCTGCTCGAACTTGTCGCTGAACGTGGAGTTCTTGACGTCGGCGTCGAGCGCGACGATACGGTCGTCGGTAGCGGCGAGGCGGGCAATGGCGGCGCCGTAGGCTTCGCGCGTCGCCACGCTGTCGCCGAGGGTGTACGCGCTCGGGCCCACGGTCCCGGCCTTCGGCTGGGGGCGACGCGCAGCCTTCAGTGCTGCGTTTTCCGCGGCCTTCGGCCTTTCCGGCCGCTGCGCGGGTCCGTCCTCCGGGACGAACTGCGCGTGCAGCTCGGCGAGCGCCTTGTCCAGCTCCTCGCCCTTCTTCAGCGGCTTCCCGTGCCAGCCGCCCTTTCCTTCCATGAGCGAGACGCCCTTCCCCTTGAGCGTCTTCGCCAGGATCATCGCCGGCCGTCCCCTGGTCTGCCGAGCCTTTCCGAGCGCATCGAGAATCGCCGGCAGGTCGTGGCCGTCCACGACGATCGTGTGCCAGCCGAAGCCGCGCCACCTGCCGGCCAGCGCCTCCATGTCGTGCTGCCACTGCGTGGGCCCGCTCTGGCCAAGGGCGTTGACGTCGGTGATCGCGCAGAGGGAGTCGAGCGTGTCGAAGGCGGCGACGTCGGCGGCCTCCCAGACCGCCCCTTCCGCCGATTCACCGTCGCCGAGCAGCACGTACGTCCGGTAGTCCGAGCCAATGCGGCGCGCGTTGAGCGCGATGCCGACGCCGGCGCACAGCCCCTGGCCAAGCGACCCGGTGGCAACGTCCACAAACGGCAGCCGCGGCGTCGGATGTCCTTCGAGATCAGAATCGAGCTTCCGGAGGTTCAGCAGGTCGTCGCGCTTCACGAACCCCGCCTCGGCCCACGCCGCGTAGAGAATCGGCGCCGCGTGCCCCTTCGAGAGCACGAACCGGTCGTTGTCCGGGTTCTGCGGGTCGCGCGCGTCGTACCGCATCTCCGCAAAGAACAGCGCGGCGACGATCTCGGCGGCGGAGCAGCACGTGCTGGGATGGCCGCTGCCGGCCTCGGTGGTGGCACGCACCGAGTCGATCCGCAGGCGCGTCGCGATGTTCATGAGCGCAGGAACATTCAGAGAGATTTGCACGGGCAAAAGGAAGGACCTCCGGAACGGGAATTATAATGCCCGGATGCTTGCGCTGCGGTACGTGTACGTGCTGGCGCTGGTCGTCTGGCTCGGCGGCATGGTGCTGCTGGGCGCGCTGGTGGCGCCCACGACGTTCGAGGTGCTGCAGGCGATCGAGCCCATCACGGGACGCGCGCTGGCCGGCGACCTGTTTGGCGCGATCCTCACCCGCTTCCACTATGTCGCGTATGGCGCCGGCGTCGTCCTGCTCCTCACGCTCGCGGTGATGGCCGTGCTCGGCCCGCGTCCGGCCTCCTACGCGATACGGAGCGCGATCATCATCGTCATGCTGGGCGTCGCCCTCTATTCGGGACTTGTCGTGCTCCGGCGCGTCGACGCGATCCAGCGCGAGGCCGGACGCCTGCCCTCCCAGCTCCCGGCCGGCGACGCGCGGCGCGTGGAGTTCGACGCGCTGCACCTGCTGTCCACACGCCTGATGCTGCTCAACATGGCCGGGGCACTGGTGTTGCTCTATTGGGAAGCCCGGGAAGAGTAGAAAGTCAAAAGTGAAAAGTGAAAAGTAAGTCCTGAAGTTGAGACACACCATCACCCTGATTCCCGGAGACGGCATTGGCCCGGAAGTCACGGCTGCCGTCGTCAAGATCCTCGAGCGGGCGGGGCTGCAGGTCACGTGGGAGCCGCACCTCGCGGGCGTGGCCGCCCTCGAGAAGCAGGGTGCCACGCTGCCCGCCGAGCTCCTCGACTCGATCAGGCGCAACAAGGTCGCGCTCAAGGGGCCGGTGACGACGCCGGTGGGCGGCGGGTTCACGAGCGTGAACGTCGGGCTGCGGAAGGCGCTGGAGCTGTTCGCGAACCTGCGTCCCGTCTGGAACCTCCCGTCGGTGCCGTCGCGGTACGAGCACGTGGACCTGGTGATCGTGCGCGAGAACACCGAGGACCTCTACGCCGGTCTCGAGCACGAAGTGGTGCCCGGCGTCGTCGAGAGCCTGAAAATCATCACCGCCGCGGCATCCACCCGCATCGCGACGTTCGCTTTTGAGTACGCCCGCACGCATCACCGGAAGCGCGTCACCGCCGTGCACAAGGCGAACATCATGAAGCTGGGCGACGGGTTGTTCCTCGAATCGGTGCGCAAGGTCGCCGCCGGGTACCCCGACATCATCTCCGACGACCGCATCGTCGACGCCGCCTGCATGCACCTGGTGATGAACCCCTCGCAGTTCGACATCCTGCTGCTGCCCAACCTGTACGGCGACATCGTGTCGGACCTCTGCGCCGGGCTCGTCGGCGGACTGGGTGTCGTGCCGGCCGCGAACCTCGGGACGGAGATCGGCGTCTTCGAAGCGGTGCACGGCAGCGCCCCCGACATCGCCGGCACAAACGTCGCAAACCCGACGGCGCTGCTGCTCTCCTCGCTGCTGATGCTGCGGCACATCGGCGAAGGGGCGATCGCCGACCGGATCATGAAAGCGCTCGGCGACGTCCTGCGCGAGGGGACGGTCCGCACGCGCGACCTCGGCGGCACGGCGAGCACCACCGAATACGCCGAGGCGATCTGCCGTGCGCTCGGTGTATAGTCGGTCGGTGCCGATCCTCGACGAGATTACCGAGGCCGTCCTCTCGCGCGAAGAGATCGCGCGGTACATCGGGGGCAGCCACGGGGAGAGCGGCCGCGCCGCACGCGCGAAAATCGAGGGGTATCTCGAGGAGCTGCGCACCACTCAGCGGTACTCGCTTTACCGCTCCCTGAAGCATCCGCTCTATCCCATCCTCCGGAAGATCGAGCGCATCCCGGAACACATCGAGGTGCCGCGCGCGGCCGCCCGCGGCAATGGACGCGTCATCTACGCGTCGAACCACAAGAGCCACACCGACTATCTCGTGGAGCTGCTCGTGCTCGACGAGCATGGCGTGCGTCCGCCGATCATCGCGGCGGGGATCAACCTCTTCGGCGGCCCGCTCGGCCTGCTCCACCGCCACGTGACCGGGGCAATCCCGATCCGGCGCAACACGAAGGACCCGGCGTACCTGATGACGCTGAAGGCGTACGTCGGCGAGCTCCTGCGCACGCACGACCTCTTCTTCTATCCGGAAGGGGGCCGCAGCTACAGCGGCGAGATCAAGGCGCCGAAGACCGGCCTCATGCACGCGGCGCTGCAGGCCGACCACCCGCACCTGGTGGTGCTGCCGACCGCCGTCGCCTACGATCTCGTCCTCGAGGATCACGTGCTGTCGCGGCAGCGGGTCAAGCGGACGCAGCGCCCCTTCAGCCGCGAGCTGGCCGAGATGGTCCGGTACGCCGTCGGCTACCGGTCGCGCGCCTTCGTCACGTTCGGCAAGCCGATTGCCGTAGAGATCGATGTGGCGTCGCGCCGGGAGGTACTGGACTTCACCCACACCGTGATGGACGCGATCGGCCGCCTTTACAAGGTGCTGCCGACGGCCGTGATTGCCAACGCGATGCGCCCGTCGATTACCCGCCGGGATCTGGCGGCGCGCGCCGATGCCGTGATCGACACGCTGCGCGCGGGGGGCGCCAACCTTGGCGTCCAGAGCGGCGCCGAGGCGGCCGATGCCGGGCTCGAGCCGCTCGAGACGCGCGGCATCCTGGTCATCGATCGCGGCCGGGTGCGCGTGCGCGACCGTATCCTGCTCCGGTACTACGCGCGCACCCTGGATCACCTCCTCGCGTCCCCCTCGCGCCGCACTCATTGATGTACGCCGGGTCGAAGGCTTTTTTCTACGCGCTCTCACGCAGCGCGCTGTTGAAGCGTGTCGCCTCGAAGTACGGGCTGGCGACGAGCGGAAGCTTCGCGAGCCGGTTCATCGCGGGCGAGACGATCGAACGGGCCATCGAGACGGCGCGCACGCTGCAGTCGCAGGGGCTGCTCATCACGCTGGATTACCTCGGCGAGAGCGTGAAGACGCTCGAGGAAGCCTCCGCCGCCACCCGCGAATACGTCCGCCTGATGGACATCATCGTGTCCGCCGGCATCGAGCGGAACATTTCACTCAAGCTGACGCAGCTCGGGATCGACGTGGACCGCGCGACGTGCGTCGACAACCTGCGCCGCATCCTCGAGCGTGCGGGCCGCCATGACTTCTACGTCCGCATCGACATGGAGAACTCGCCCTACACCGCGCGGACGCTCGAGATCTTCGAGACGCTGTGGGAGCAGGGGTCCCGGTGCCTGGGCGTCGCGCTGCAGTCGTACCTGTATCGCTCGGAGCGCGACGTGCGGCGGATGAACGATCTCGGCGCGCGCGTGCGCCTGGTCAAGGGCGCGTACAAAGAGCCGCCGTCCGTCGCGTTTCAACAGAAGGTGGACGTGCGCGCGTCGTTCATCAAGCTTGCGCGGATCCTGCTGGACCACGGCACGTATCCCGCCATCGCCACGCACGACCCCGAGGCGATTGAACAGGTCTGCGCGTACGCGAAGGAGCGCGCGATCGCCCCCGATCGCTTCGAGTTCCAGATGCTCTACGGCATCAGGCGCGACTTACAGTTGTCGCTCATCGAGCAGGGGCACAAGGTCCGGGTGTACGTCCCCTTCGGCCGCGAATGGTTTCCATACTTCATGCGTCGGCTCGGCGAACGGCCGGCTAACGTCGCGTTCGTGATTAAGGCGCTCATCAGCGAGGGTTGATACGCCAACCTCGGCCGTATGTGACCCAGCCGTTACCCACGGTGTGTGCTCAGCTACGTACAATCCGCAGTCAGACGCCCCAAAGGCCGGCAATACCTGGGGCCGCGACCTCGACCATTCACTGGCACCCCTCTTGAAAACGCTAGGGCTGTCGCGGCTGAGTGACGTAGAAGCAGACGCTTCACGCCGCTTGTTACGCGCCGCGCCAACGAAAGGGGAACTCGGCAATGCGGATGGAATCCGGGCAGGCACGAACCAGCGCACCAGCACAGCCAGGGATCGGCCCGATCGGTCGGGCGGCGGAGCACGTGCGGCAGTTCCTATGCGGCCTTCACGGCCACGACGCGCTGCTGCACTTCGAACAAGGGCGGATCTCGCTGCAGTGCACCTCGTGCGGGTACCAGACGCCGGGGTGGGAGGTACACGGTGTGCCGGCGCGCGCCGAGGCACCCCAGACCGCACGGCACATCATCCGGCTGCCGCTCATCGGCGAGCGGCGCGTCGCGTAACGGCCTCCTCCGCGACGCGACCGCTCGCACCCGGAAACCGGGTTTGGTTCTTTCGATTTTCGGAAAAAACCAAACCCGGTTTCGTTTTTCACCGCAGGAATTCACGCGCCAGCGCCACCAGCGCATCCCGGCACAGCCGTACATCCTCGACCCGCACGTACTCGCCGGGGCTGTGCAGCCCTTCGCCGCCCGGCCCGAACAACACGGACGGGATGCCGGCGGCGCCGAGGATGGCCGCGTCGCTCCAGAACGTCATGCCCGCTCGTCGGGGCTGACAGCCCACCGACGTCGCGGCGCTCATGAGCATCGCGGGCAGCATGTGCGCCGGATCGATCTCGTACGCGCCGCGCCCGAACATCAGCCGGGTTCTGGCCTCGAACTCCCAGTCCTCGCGGCGAAGGCGATCCAGCACGGCCTGGCTTTCCTGCAGCGCGGCGTCCTCCGCTTCGCCCGGGAGCGTCCGCCGCTCCATGTGCAGGATGCAGCGATCGGGATAGCTGCTCCACTCGGTGCCACCCGCAATGATCGAGGCGTGCAGCGACGCGTTGCCGAGCAACGGATGGGCCGGCTGGGCCTGGAGCTGCCGATCGATCCCCTCGAGCCGGTTGAGGACGCGGCCCATGCGCAGGATCGCGTCGCGGCCGTCGGCGGGCCGGCTGCCGTGCGCAGCGCGGCCGCGCGTTTCGATCTCCACCCACTGGAACCCCTTGTGCGCAATCGCGACGTCGAGGTCGGTCGGCTCGGTGACCACGGCGGCATCCGCCCGCCAGCGTTCGACGAGCGCCTCGGCGCCGAGGCTGGCGTGCTCCTCGTCGACGACGGCGGCCACGATGAGCGCGCCGCGCGACAACCCTCCTCCTTCGGCGAGCACGCGAGCGGCGCCCAGCATCGCGGCGAGGCCGCCCTTCATGTCCTGCGCGCCGCGTCCATAGAGCCGGCCGTCGCGGTGCGCGGGATGAAACGGCGCGTCCATGCCCGCCACCCCGACCGTGTCGACGTGGCCGCAGAACATCAGCGCGGGCCCAGGCGTCCGTCCCTCGACAATGCCGACGACGTTGGGGCGCCCCGGCGCCACCTCGACGATGTCGACCGCGAGGCCGGCGCCGACGCACTCGGCCGCAATCCGCCGCGCAATCTCCGCCTCGCCCCGGGCGCCCGCCACGAGCGACGGATTCACCGAGTCGATGGCGACGAGATCTTCGAGCAGGCGGATGGCAGGGTCGGTCTGGAAGCTCACGGTTCCTCTGGCGCCACAATCGAAGCACAATCACTGCGGGATGTCACTGGAGCTGGCCACGGAGATTGCTCAGTCGGTTCGCGCCGCCGGCGGCCGCGCGCTCATCGTCGGCGGCTGGGTGCGCGATCGGCTGCGGATCCATGGCGGGTCCGCTGCGCGGAACCCGCCCTACGAGTCCAAGGACATCGACCTCGAAGTGTTCGGGATCCCGCAGGAGCAGCTTGCAGCGCTCCTGGCACCCTTCGGCCGGGTGGAGCCCGTGGGACAGAGTTTCCCCGTCTATAAAGTGATCTCGAAGGGGGAAGGGGGAAGGGGGAAGGGGGACTACGGATCTATCGACGTCGCGCTGCCGAGGCGCGAGTCGAAGTCGGGCCGGGGCCACAAGGGCTTCGAAGTCGTTGGCGATCCGTCGATGTCGATTGAGGACGCTGCGCGCCGGCGGGACTTCACGATCAACGCTATCGCCTGGGATCCGCTGACAGATCAATACGAGGACCCCTTCGACGGGCGCGCTGACATCGGCCGTCGTGTTCTTCGTGTCGTGGATCCCAGAACATTTGGCGATGACAGCCTTCGTGTCCTTCGTGCTATCCAGTTTGCGGCGCGCTTCGAGTTCACGCTGCACGACGACACCGCCGAGCTGTGCCGGCGGACGGGGCTCGACGACCTGCCGGCCGAGCGGGTCTGGGGCGAGCTGGAGAAGCTGCTCCTCGCGGCGGAGCGGCCGTCGATCGGCTTTGCGCTGGCGCTGGAGCTGGGCGTCATCGACCAGATCCTGCCGGAGATGAAGCCGCTCGTCGGCTGCGACCAGGAGCCTGAGTGGCATCCCGAAGGCGACGTCTGGGTCCACACCCTGATGGTGATCGACAAGGCGCGCGAGCTGAATGCCGATCTCGATCGCCCGCGCCTCATCACGATCATGCTGGGCGCCGTTTGCCACGATCTTGGCAAACCAGCGACGACGGCCTTCCTCGATGGGCGCATCCGGTCGCTCAATCACGAAGACGCAGGGGTCGCGCCGACCGTCAGCGTGCTCGACCGGCTCAACATCCACACGATCGACGGCTTCGACGTTCGATCGCAGGTCATCGGGCTCACGGCGCACCACCTGAAGCCCGGCATGCTGCGCAAGGCGGAGAACGTGGGCGATGGCGCGTTTCGCCGCCTGGCTCAGAAAGTCGATCTCGAACTCCTCGCCCGCCTCGCCCGCGCGGATTGCCTCGGCCGCACCGGCAACTTCGATTGCTCGGCGATGGACTGGTTCCTGGAGCGTGCCCGCGCCCTCGGCGTCGAGCATCGTCCGCCGGCACCGCTGCTCATGGGACGGCACCTGCTGGAACTCGGGCTGTCACCAGGACCGAGAGTTGGAGAGATTCTGCAGCAGGTTTACGAGAAGCAGCTGGATGGACAGATTACGAGTGTAGAGGAAGGAATCGCGGAGGCCAGGCAGCTTCTCACCAGATCACGCGCACCGGATATTGACGGATCGCCGGGTCGGGCGTGACGATCGCGAGGCCGTGCGCGACGGCCTGCGCGATCAGCATGCGGTCGAACGGATCGCCGTGAAGCAGCGGCAGCCGCAGCACGTGCAGGGCCGCCTCTTCGTCGAGGGGCAGCGTCTCGATGCCGCGCCGCGCGCGCCTGGTGGGAATCAGCCGCTCGGGCGGCTCCGGCAGCGGCAGCCGCCCGGCGTGATACTTCACGGCGATCTCCCACGCTGAGACCGCGCTCAGAAGTACTTCGTGTGAGGGATCCTGCACCGCGGCTGCCGCAGCGGCCGAGAGCGGCTCTCCGGCGATGAGCCACAGGAACGTGCACGTGTCCAGCAGAAGGTTCACGGCCGGCGCCGCCGCCCACCGTGGCCGCGGCGACGCGCGCCGTACTTAGCTTTAGTCTCAGCCACTTTCGGCGCTCGGCTTCCGCCTGCCGAGCTCTGGCGTGGGACAGACAGGCCGCCGATAGGCGCTTCCCACAGCGCCAGCTCTTCGTCCGACATCGGCTCAAAAAACGAGGGCGGCACCTCGAACGTCGGCTCCCCGGGCAATGGCCCAATCGGCCGCGGCTCGGTCCGGGCGCTACTGACGGGACGAAGCTCCGCCACCGGCTTGTTGTGGCGGCAGATGACGATCCGCTCGCCCCCGGCGGCGCGATCGAGGAACTCGGACAACCGGGCTTTCACCTCGAACACATTGACCTTAGCCATGACCATATTGTAGGTCATGTATTGGGACTTACTCAAGGACCAGATGGACGGCTCATATATCGAGCGTGATCCGCGGGCGACACATTCCCACCCGAGATCACGGCCACCGTGTCCGGAGGAATTGACGCCCTGGCTTTCAGAACCGCCGCCACGCTGGCAGCACCGCTCGGCTCGGCGACGATCCGCGCTTCCTGAAACACCCACCGCACAGCGCCGGCGATCTCGCTTTCTTCGACGGTGACGATGTCGTCCACGAACGCCTGGATGTGCGCGAAGGTGAGCGTGCCGGGCTGAAGCGTCAGCAGGCCGTCCGCGATGCTGGCGGTCTTCTCGAGCCGGACGGGATGGCCGGCTGCGCGCGACGCTGACATCCTCGCGGCACCGGCTGGTTCGACGCCGATCATGCGAACGGTGGGCTTCAGTGCCTTGATGACGGTCGAGATTCCTGAGAGCAGCCCGCCGCCACCGACCGGGACGTAGATAGCCGTGACGTCCGGGCACTGTTCCAGGATCTCGAGGCCGCAGGTCCCGGCGCCGGCGATGATCCACGGGTGATCGAAGGGCGGCACGATCGTCAGCCCCCGCGCGGCGGCCTCCGCTTCCGCGCGGGTCTTGCGATCCGCTGACGTGGTGCCCGCGAAGATCACTTCCCCGCCGTAGCTGCGCACGCCGTCGACCTTCACACGCGGGGCGGTCTCCGGCATCACGACAACGGCACGCAGGCCGAGCCGCTGCGCGGCCAGCGCCACCGCCTGGCCGTGGTTGCCGGATGAATACGTGATGACGCCGGCGGCACGCGCTTCAGGCGAGAGCTGCGCGAGGAAGTTGCAGGCGCCGCGCATCTTGAAGGCGCCCATCGGTTGCAGGTTTTCACATTTGAGAAAAAATCCCGATTGAACCAGCGGAGTGCGAACCGCGATGCCCCGAATGCGCTCCGCAGCCGACTGGATGTCGGCCAGGCCGACGAGCGTCGCGGTCAATTCGTCGCGTTCTGCCGCGGGCGCGCGAACTGTTCGGTCTCGTTGTACCTGGGCATCTCCGGCGCGTTGGCGATGCGCCACCCGAGCTCCGCGAGGAACTTCATGTCGTTCACCGCGCCCGTGTAGTCCCAGTTCGGCTGGATCTCGTCCCCGGCCTGGTGGTAGCGCTTGTTCTCGTACTCGTCCTTCATCGCCTTCGACGCGGCGGGATCGGCGGACGTGTACTCCACGGGATCGCTCAGCGACAACGCGGGGATGCCGACCTTGGCCAGCGGGAAATGATCCGACCGGAAGAAGTACCCATTGCCGGGCGCCGGGTCGGGCCCGACGACCCGCATCCGCTCCGCCGCGAGATCCCTGGCCATCTCGCCCAGCGTCGAGCGCTCGGCGCCCAGCAGCACGATGTCGCGGCTCGGCCCCGCCATGTTCAGCGAGTCGATATTGATGTTGCCCGCCCATGCGCCGGCGGGAAGCACCGGGTGTGCCGCGAAGTATTCGGAACCGAGCAGGCCCGATTCCTCGGCCGTCGTAAAGAGGATGTAGATCGATCGCTCCGGCCGCGCCGGGGCGCGCGCCAGCGACTGCGCGATCTCGAGAACTCCGGACAGCCCCGACGAGTTGTCGATGGCGCCGTTGAAGATGCGGTCCGCGTCCGCCGGGTCGCCTCGCTGCGCCTCCCGCATCCCCAGGTGGTCGTAGTGCGCGGTGTAGATGACGCCCTGCTGCGGGTTCGTCCCCTTCAGCACGCCGATCACGTTGGGCGAGGTCTTCTGCTGCACCTTCTGGACGACGGTCGCGGACGCCTGGATCCCGAGCGGCACCGGCTTGCCGCCGCGCACGAGCGCCGTTTGTCGCAGCGCGTCCAGATCCTGTCCGGCGCGCTTCGCAATGTCACGCGCCGCGCGATCGGTCACCCACGCCCTGAGCCCGAGCACCGGCTGGCCCGGCACCACGGGAATCGAGTACTGCGTGCCGCTCCATGACGACTGCACCACCTGCCAGCCGTACGTGGCGGACTCGTCGGTGTGAATGAGGAGCGCGCCGGCGGCCCCCTGCCGCGCGGCTTCCTCGAACTTGTACGTCCAGCGGCCGTAGTAGGTCAGCGCCGGACCACCAAAGAGCTGCGGCTCCTCGGCTGAGGCGGGCGGATCGTTCACCATGATCAGGGCGACTTTCCCCTTCATGTCGACGCCCGCGTAGTCGTTCCAGTTGAACTCCGGCGCCACGATGCCGTGGCCGACGAAGACAATCTCCCCTCCCGTCCGCACCTGCGGCGACTGCACGCCGCTGAAGCCGACCACGTCCTCGAGATACCGGAACGGCGCGCCAGTGCCTGCGCTGAGGGTGAAGGACGGATCGACCACCGATTCGACGATGGCGACCTGCTGGAAGTAGGTGCCGTTCTCGCCGCCAGGCTCGAAGCCGAGCAGGGCGAGCTGCGCGGCGAGGTAGCGGGCTGCCAGGTCGCCGCCGCGGGTGGACGGGGCGCGCCCCTCGAGGAGATCGTCGGAAAGGAATTGCAGGTGTGCGGCAAGCTGCTCGCCTCGAATCTCATCCAGGGCCGGGCCCTCGTCAGCGGGGACGGGACGCTCCTGGCACCCAAGGATGGCCACAATCATGAGGACATTGAGCCCGGCGATGCCGTAAGTCGTGCGCATGGGCCCAGTATATCGGCCCGAAGAAGAGGGTGAGTACGGCAGGAACCTCGTTTGCACCAGCAGGCCGCGTGCCCGACTCGACCGTACCGCCAGACGCTGCCGTCGGCGGCTCAGCTGCACCCGAGGAATCCCGCACCGCCGGCCCTGGTCCGGCACCGGCCGAACCGCGGACCTCCGTCACGCCCTTTCCAACCCACCGCGAGCTCAACGATCGTCTCCTGTCGGACCTGATCGATGCCGTGAAGGGTGTGCTCCGGAAAGACGCCTCGGACCGCCTGCGCGATATCTATCTCATCGGCGACATCGAGAAGGATCCGGCCCGCGCGGCGATCGAGCGGCTCCGCGAGCTGGCCAATGACAACTCGCGGCCGATCACCCTCTATATCAACAGCGCCGGCGGCAACGTCACCGATGGCCTCGCCATTCACGACTCCATTCGCGAGGTGGTCCACCGCGGGATCGAGGTGACGATCGTCGTCCAGGGGATGGCGTACTCGATGGGCTCGGTCGTGCTCCAGGCCGCCAGCGACGGGCGCCGCTTCGCACAGCCGCATTCCTGGATCATGATTCACGAGCCGGCGAAGTGGGCGGGCTGGCAGTCGACGTCGGCCGCGGCGCAGCATCTGGATCGCCTCAAGCAGATGCAGACGCAGATCTACCAGATCATGGCCGCGCGGGCGGGCAAGCCGCTCGCGAAGATCATCCGCGACACGAAGCGGACCGATTACTACCTCGATGCGAAGATGGCGCTCGAGTACGGCCTGATCGACGGCATCACCGAAGGATAAGTCCGCCCTCTACCAGGTCCGCGCCGCACCATTTCGCGCTAGCATCTCGTCCAGCACGCTGTGTTCGAGCTACTCGCTGCGCTGGTCGTCCTCGTCTGGGTGGTCCTCCCGATTATCGGGTTGGTTCGCTCCATCAGGCTCCAGGCTGACATCCGTCGTCTCACCGACCGCATCGAGCGGCTCGAGGGGCAGGGCGCCCAGCCGCCGGCGCCCCGTCCACCGGTGCAGGAACCACGGGTGCACGAACCACCGGCCCGCGTCACGGCGCCGCCGCCTCCGGTCGCGGCCACCGCGCCGGCGGAACGGCACGTCCCGCCCCCGCCATTAGAGCTGCCGGCCGTCGACCTCGAAGCCGATATCGGTGGACGCTGGCTTCAACACGCCGGCCTGGTCGTCCTCGTACTCGGTGTGGCCTTCTTCCTCCGCTATGCCTTCGATCGGCAGTGGCTGTCGCCCGCGGTGCGTGTGGCTCTCGGCGGCCTTGCCGGAGTGGCGATGGCGGCCGGTGGCCTCCGGCTGTCGCAGACGTATCGCGCGTACGGGTTGCTCACATCCGGCGCCGGCGCCGCGGTCCTGTACCTGTCGGTCTACGCCGGGCTCAATCTCTACTTTCTCTTCGGCCCACAGCTCGCCTTCACCCTGCTGGTCGTCATCACCGCCGCGGTCGCGTGGGTCGCCGATCGCACCAATGCCTTGGGCCTCGGCTTCATGGCCGTCTGCGGCGGCTTTGCGACGCCGTTCCTGATCGGCGGCAGCACGGACCAGCAAATGACCCTGTTCTCGTATGTGGGGCTGCTGGTCGCGGCGACGATGTACCTCGCGCATCAGCGGAGCTGGCCGTGGCTGAACGCCGCGAGCTTCGTGTTGACCACATTGACGGTACTGGTGTGGGCCGACGCGTACTACACGCCCGACAAGTACCTGCGTTCTGAGTTGTTCCTCACGGCCTACTGCGCCATGTTTGTCGCGATGCTGCGACGGGCCTGGCAGAGCGGCGGCGCTGCCAACGCCGCACCGGCGGCGCTGCTGCTGCTGGCGCCGTTCGGCTACCACTTCTGGTCGGTCGTCACGCTCGCGCCGCATCGCGTGGCGTTTCTCGTCTACCTGATTTGCTTCACGTCGGTGACGCTCATCGTGGGCGTGCACTATGGTTCGAGCCTGCTTCGGCTGATTTCGTGGATTGCCGTCGCGCTGCCGCTTGGGCTCTGGATCGAAACCTACGGGGCCGGCGGATGGACGTTCGCCAGCGTCGCGACGATCGGCGGCGTCTACGCGGCTCATCTTGCGGCGCAGGTCCGCACGATCCTGCTCGGCGAAGCGCTCGACGAGCGGGACGTGGCGCTGATCCATGCCAATGGCGTCGGGGTGTTCGCCGCGGTGCACCAGTTGCTCGTGAACAGCGCGTCGATCGAAATGCTCGCGGGCGTGGCGCTGTGCCTCGCGGCGCTGAACGCGGTTGTCTGGGCCGGGCTCCGCCGCGCGGCGCCGGTTCGCGCGCTTCACTGGGTGGGCGTGGCGGCCACCCTTGTGGCGATTGCGGTGTGGGTGCAGCTGGGCGGGCCGTTCGCGGTCGTCGCGTGGGCGAGCGAGGCGGTCGCGGTGCTCTGGATTGCCTCGAAATCGGACCGGCCATGGCTGCGCGCCGGCGGGTGGGTGCTCCTCGGCATCGCCGTCTTCCGGTGGCTGCAACCGGACATCCGCGACACCACCACCTCGTTCGTCGTGCTGGCGAACGCGCGCGCGTTGACGGGGCTGGCGCTGGTGGCGGCGTTCTATCTTGCGGCCTGGCTCGCGAACCGGGCCGGGGCGCCGCCTTCGGCTACGGCGCCCAGGCGCGAGCAGGAGCGCGCCGCGCTCGTCATCGGCGCCAGCGTCGTCACGCTGGCCGTCCTGTCGATGGAGATCGTGTCGTTCTGGACGCTGCGCGGCACGGCGGCTGACGAGGTGGCCCGCGAGATGATGCTGTCGGCGTCGTGGGTGATCTATGCCGCGCTGCTCGTGCTGGCCGGCATGCGGACGAAGTACTTCCCGATCCGCTACTTCGCGATGGCGCTGTTCGGCGTGTCGCTGGTGAAGATCTTCCTCTTCGACCTCGCCAGGGTCGGCGGTATTTACCGCGTCATCGGGTTCCTGGTCGTGGGCGTGATTCTCGTCCTGGTCTCGTTCCTGTATCAGCGCGCAAATGTCGACGCCGCGCCCAGGACGTAGGCCCTGCCCGGAAGCGTTCTAAGACCGCCGGCAGGAGACTGCGCCTGGCGTCCGGGCGCGGTCTGCTACCGGGCTCCCGCTTTCTGCACGGCCGGCGGCACCGGCATGATCACGTAGGGGTTGTAGGTGTTCGTCTTGTCGATGGTGAGGTCGAGCACGTCTTGCCCGTCGACCGTGGCGACGATGTGGGCTGGAACGAAGATGTCGGCCTTGAGGTCCGACTCATTCAGGTCGCCGTAGTTCGAATAAGTATTCACGTACTTGCGGCCGCGGAAGGTCACCTCCACCTGCGCCGGCCGATAGCGTGCGTCCAGCGTCACCTTCATCGGCGTGCCCTTCAGCTCGCCCACCACCATGTAGACGGTTTGCTCCGGCTTGCCTTCGACAAGCGGGAACGTGACAACGGTGCGGCCCCCCTCGATCGTGACCGTCGCCTGATCGCCGGCGGCGCGGGCAGCTTTCACGGCGCCGAACGGGGTCATCCACATGCGCAGCAGGCGCAGCGCCACCTGGTCCATCGCGGGCGTCGCGCTTCCGTATCCGGGCTCGAGGCCGCCGCCCAGCTTGTCGATCTCGTTCCAGGCGTGGGTGCCGCTGACGACTTCGATCGTCCGCTGCCCGCTGGCGCGGACGATGTCCACGCGCATGCCGGGGAAGTCGTAGGCGAACTGGGCGTAGAGGCTCTTGACCTGCGCTTCGGGGCCGATCGTGCCGTTGGCGGCCACGTCGCGGATCGTGCCGCGGCCCCAGGCCTCGAACGTCATGACCGAGTCGAGCTCCTGCACCGTCCGGAGCATGCCGAGGCTGTTCGCCATGTTGTAGAACACCTTGGCACGGTCGGTTTCCTGTGCGTGCGGCAGTGCTGACGCCAGCGTGACGATGAAAACCGCGCATCCAGCCAGGAGACGTCGCATCACGCTCTAGCCGCGCTCGCGCGTGACGATGTGCTGGAGGTCACGCTCGATGCATGGCAGCGGCTCTTCGATCTCGGGCATCGGGTTGGCGTCGAGCATCCGCGTCTGCGGCCCGGATTTCCATGGCTGCAGCAGCAGCGAGTCGGTGACCTCGGCCGCCCAGGTCAGCGTGTTCCCGACGCGCCGGATACGCTCGATGACCCGCTTGTCCGGGCTCGTGAACCATCCGGGCCATCCGAGCCATTCCTGTCCGTTGAAGTCCACGGTCGACACGACGAGCGTGTCTCCTTCCCAGCGGCCGACCGAGTGTCCCAGCCAGGTGCCGAGCCACTGTTCTTCCGGCGGGTGGTCGCGCCCGTCGATGTAGATGCGGCGGGTGTGCAGCGGGTAGAGGAAGACCATGTGGCTGTCGGTCTGCACGATCTCCTGGGGGATGCCGAGGCGAGGCACGCCGGGCGGCATGCACAGGAACTCCGGATCCGGCGCCTGCGAGGAGTGCCCGTGGGTATCGTTGAACCGCACGCGCTCCCAGTACTGCGGCTTGTACCACGGCCGCGCCTCGCGCGGCACCACGCGCTGGCGCACGCCCGAGTCGCGCTCGAAGTCGACGGGATTGCCGGTGCGGCCCCGCAGGATGTTGGTGTAGGTGCCGGTCGTCTTGTCGAGCGCGGCCGGCACGTTGTCGGCGCGCGATCGCGTCTGTACCCAGATGCCCGTGAAGTCCGGCACGCCATTTGACCGCCTGGGCGTCGGCCTGGACGCGGCGTCCTTCATGGCCGCGGCGTTACCACCCTGCGCGGCGATGCCAGCCGGCATCAGCGCGAACGCCGCGACAACGGCACCGATGCCGGCGAAAACCCGATTCATCCGCACAGGACAGCCCGATGCTGCGTAGCGAACGCCACCGACAAACCGCTGCTTCATGGCCGCCCTCAGTTATCTGTTGCCCGAGGCGTCGCCGAACCAGATCTGGACCTTGCGGCCGTCGGTGAAGTGGATCGCCGAGGTAAAGATGCGCGACCCGCCGTCGCGCGCCGCGAAGCCTTCGAACGTGTAGGTCTCGCCGACCCGGAACGATGCCGGTCCGCGCAGGAAGCCTGCCTGGCGCAGCGCCGTCGGACCGACCGTCTCGGCGCCCCACTGGGTCACCTTGCCGGTCTCGTCCTTGACGTCGAACCAGAAATACGCGTGCGGATTGATCCACTCGACGCGCGCGAGCTCGCCCTTCAGGCTCAGCACCTTCGTGGTGTCGAACTGCGCCTGCAGCGCGTGGTGGGCCGACACCGATACCGTCCAGAGGAACAGGCCGCAGACGAACACTGCTGCGCCGGGCGTGAATTTCATGGCGAAGGCCTCCTGGAAAGTAAAAGAGTAGCGTACCTGCTGAGTCAATATCGGGCGACCGCGGTATCGCGGGCCGAGCAAGCTCGGCCCCTACTTCGCGAGATCGATCGGGGCCGGCCGCTGGAACCGCGACGCGTCCACTGGCGCGTTGATGCGCACATCCGTCAGCTTGAAGACGACCCGGTTATTGGTCCACACCCGCACCCACTGGTACGGCTTCCGGACGCCCCCTGACTCGCGGTAATCCGAAAAGTCGAACTGCGTCGGCACGGGCCCAACCGCGGTGTCGTTCCACCGGACCAGCCGCACCAGCAGGCCGGCGTCATCGAAGTACAGATTCACGGGCGTCTCGCCCTGGTTGGTCCCCTGCAGCACCGTCACGGGTACGTCATCCACCAGGTCCTCGCTCACCTGCCACCGCGAGTACGCCTGCTGGATGGTGTGGGGAGCGATCTGCACGAGCGCATCGATCCGCGCGCCGGTCAGGTTGCCCCCGGTGTACTGCAGCGTGAAGTTCGGCACGGCGGCGTCCACCCCGGCAAACCAGGCGTTCATTCCGTTGAAGACGAAGACGTTGTTGCCTTCCTTCCGGTGCACGACCGTCGTGAACTGGTTCGGCGCGCGGCCGAATAATTCCATCGGCACTTCGACGCGCGATGTATCCCACCCCGCATACGTGCCGGTGGCCGCGAGGCTGCTGACGGCCGCCCATCGCTCGGCGCCGCCGATCGCCTGCACGTACTGCGCAAAGATGCTGTCGACCTCGTTCGCGCGGTCGGGCAGGGCGACGAACTCGAGGCGATCCGGGTTGTCGGGCGGCGGGGTTCCGTACTGGATCGAGAGATTCGGGACGCGCTGGGGCAACGACGTCGCGCTGTGGCAGGTGTAGCAGGTCACCCGCGGCTGATTGCCGAAAAAGTTGCGGTTGATGGTGTTCATCATGACGGTCATCTGCCGCGCGCGCTGAATCATCGGCGTCGGCGTGGCAAATGCATCACGGCTGCCGGACAGGATCCCTGGCGCGTGGCACCCCGTACAATCCTTCGTCGTCGCCGCGGCGAACATTCCCATCGTGTCCATGAACTCGTCGACGGTAATGCCTTTGAGCACCTGGATGTTCTTGAAAACCTTCTCGGCCATCTGGGGCGCCTCTCCGGACGGAGGCTGCACCGGGGCCGCCTGGCGCCCCGCGGCCCCCGCGCCCGTCATGGCTATCAATGCTGCCGCCGCCCCGAACACGATCGGCCGCCCGCGCGGCATGCGCAATCCTTTCCTGATCGGCGCTGAACGCCGTTACGCGGCTTCCCGCTTTGCGCGGAACTCCTCGAACAGCCGCGCCACGTTGCCTGACACGGAGTGCAGCGTCGGCGTCCAACCAAGCGCTTTCGCGCGCGCGCTGCGGACGATCTGATTGAGCGCCAGCGCGTCGGCATACGCTCCCAGCTTCGCGCGGGCTTCCTCGATCGGCACGTTCCTGACGTCGGGCTGCAGCGTCGGGTGGCGGGCGACTGCCTCGACGATGTCGGCCACCCGCTCATCCGCCTCATCAGTGGCGTGGAAGATCCCCGACGCCTCGGGGTCGGTCGCGGCCCGGACGTAGAGGTCCGCCAGGTCGCGGTCGTACACGCAGGCCCAGTGGTTCCGCCCGTCCCCGATGACCCGAACCAGGCCATTTGCGGCGTCTTTCAGCAGATCCGCGATGATTCCGCGCCCCCCGCCATAGACGATCCCGGGCCTGATGACCGCCGTCCGGAGCGTCCGCCCCTTGCCGGCGTCGAGCACGAGCTTCTCGTGGTCGGGACGCCAGGCCGCATGCTCTGTGGGCCGGACGGGCGCGTCTTCCGTGGCCTGCCCGACCGTGTTCCCCAACACCCACACGCCTGAGGTATAGACCACGGTGACCGGCTGCCCTTTGGCGGAGTGCCTGATCGCCGCGCCCAGCAGCGTATCGATCGCCTGGCGATCGACCTTCGCCGCGAGTTTTGAGCGATCGAGCGCCGTGTGAATGATGGCGTCGGACGCCTCCGCGGCCTGCGCGTATGACTTCGGCGCCGACAGTTCCCCGACCACCGCGTGTACGCCGCGCAGCCTGAGCCGCTCCGCCTTTTCCGGATCGCGGACGAGCGCCGTCACTTCGTGGCGATTGCGAAGGAGGGTGTCGAGGACGGCGGAGCCGATGTACCCGGTGGCTCCTGTCAGGAAGGTGCGCATCGCGAAAGCGCATTGTAGTCGGTCTGGTGCCCATAAGCGTGCTGGACGAAAAAAATCAAATCGGTGAAATGCCCAAAGGCAGGCCTGCCTCGCCGAAGCCCTGTGCGGTCGCGGGGCGAAGGCGGGACTCGCAGGATAATCCCAACGTGCCCCGCGACACGCTGATCGATTTTTTCCGCGACCTCACCACGATTCGCGCGGAATTCCTCGTGTACGACGACGGGTATCGGCGGCGGCGCCATTCCTACGAGGACGTCGGGCGCGCGGCGCGCGGGTTCGCGAAGAAGCTGGGCGCGGCCGGGCTGAAGAAGGACGACAAGGTCATCTTCTGGGGCGAGAACCGTCCCGAATGGGTCGCCTGCTACTGGGGCTGCCTCATCTCCGGCATCATCGTCGTCCCCATCGACTACCGATCGTCGGCGGAGTTCGTTGAAAAGGTCCGCCATCTCGTCCATGCTGCGTACGTCCTGGTGGGTGACGACGTGCCCGTGGGCGCTGCGGCGGCGAAAACGCCCGGTGTCGAGTGGTGGCGCTTCGCCGACGTGGACTGGCAGGCCGACGGACCGATGCCGGCCGTCCAGGTGTCGCGCGACGATGTGATTCAGATCATCTTCACGTCGGGCGCCACGGCCGAACCAAAAGGGGTCGTCATCCGGCACCGGAACGTGCTGGCCAACATCGTCCCGGTGGAGCGGGAAATCGCGAAATATCGAGGATATGGGCGCCCTTTTCATCCCCTGCGCTTCCTGAACCTGCTGCCCCTCAGCCACATGTTCGGGCAGTCGATGGCCACGAACATCCCGCCGATGGTGCGCGGCACGGTGATTTTCACGCGCAGCTTCAACCCCCACGACCTGCTGCACCTCATTCGTGCGCGGCGCGTCTCGGTGCTGGTGTGCGTGCCGAAGATCCTCGACGTACTGCGCGAGCACGTAGCTCACACCTTCCCGGAATCCACCGAGGCCCCCCCGGCTGGCACATCGATCCCAGGCCGCTGGTGGAAATATCGGCGCGTTCACCGTGCGTTCGGGCTGAAATTCTGGTCGTTCGTCGTCGGCGCGGCCCCGCTCGCGCCCGAGCTCGAGGAGTTCTGGCGCCGCATGGGGTTCGCGGTCATCCAGGGGTACGGGCTCACCGAGACGGCGCCGATTGTCACGCTGAATCACCCGTTCAAGGGAGGCAAGGAAGGATCGGTCGGGACGCCGATCTCGGGCGTCGAGATCCAGATCGCCGAGGACGGCGAGATCCTGGTGCGCGGCGAGAACGTGACCTCGGGGTACTACGTCGATAAATCCCAAATCCCAGATCCCAAATCCCAAACCGACGTCATCGATGCCGAGGGCTGGCTCCATACCGGCGACATCGGCGAGCGCGACGACCAGGGACGCCTGTACATCAAGGGGCGGAAGAAGGAAATGATCGTGACGCCCGAGGGGCTCAACGTCTTTCCCGAAGACGTCGAGCGCACGCTGAACGAGCTTCCGGGCGTCCGCGAGTCAGCGGTGGTGGGCGTGACGAGCGACGGCGAGGAGCGGGTGCACGCCGTGCTGGTGCTGGAGCGGGGCGCCGACCAGGCGTCCATCCTGCGCGAGGCCAACACGCGCCTCCAGGATCATCAGCGGATCCGTGGCGCGTCGATCTGGCCCTCCTCGGAGCTGCCGCGAACGGAAGGCACGCGGAAACTGAAGCGATCGGCCATCCGTGCGTGGGTCGCGGCAGGCGGCCAGCCGCTCGCGGCGGCCGGCGGCGACACGCTCGAGGCGCTGATCGCGCGGTTCGCGCGCGGCCGCGACGTGAGCGGCGACACCACGCTCGAGGATCTCGGCCTGAGCTCGCTCGAACGTGTCGAACTGATGGTGGCGCTCGAGGACAAGTTTCAGACGCGGATCGACGAAGGCCGATTCTCGGACGCGCGGAGTGTGGGCGAGCTGAAGGAGCTCGTGCAACAGGGGGCCGCGCCTGAAGAGGCCGAGCCGCCCGTCGACTTCCCCACCTGGAACCGCATCTGGCCTGCGCGGATCATCCGGCGGCTCTCGCTCGCCACGTGGATCCTGCCGCTTGCGCGCGTCTTTGCCCACATGCGGATCGAAGGGCGGGAGCAGCTGTCGGCAATCGCCGGGCCGGTGATCTTCGCGTCGAACCACCAGAGCCACATGGACGTCCCGGTGATCCTGGCCGCGCTCCCGGGCCGCTGGCGCGCGCGGCTGGCACCCGCCATGCTCAAGGAGTTCTTCACCGCGCACTTCCACCCGCAGGACCACACCTGGAAGCAGTGGTTCACGAACTCGCTCAACTACTACCTGGCCTGCTTCTACTTCAACACCTTCCCGATTCCGCAGCGCGAAGCGGGCGCGCGGCATACGCTCCGGTACATGGGCGAGCTCACGGGCGAGGGGCTGTCGATCCTGATCTTTCCGGAAGGCGTGCGCGCGGCCACCGGCGATATCAAGCCGTTCCGCGGCGGCATCGGGATGATTGCGTCGCGGCTGGACCTGCCCGTCGTCCCCGTACGGCTCGATGGCCTGGACCACGTGCTCCACCCGTCCTGGAAATTCGTGCGGCCCGGGAAAGTACGGGTGGCGTTTGGCGCGCCGCTGCGCCTGCGGGGCGAGGACTACGCCGCGCTCGCCCAACAGGTGGAAGAAAAAGTGCGATCTCTCTAAAACAGCGGCGCGAACCTTCACGATCCGCGAGTTTGCTCCAAATATCACACTTACTTGACGTTGCGCCGGGCCAGTCTATGTGGCACACTCATTGCTAGATTGCGTGAAAGGATGAGCTATTGAGCAAGGACGATCTGATTGATATGCAAGGCACAGTCGTGGCCGTACATTCCGGCGGGCTTTATCGCGTGCAGTGCGACGCCGGCCACGAGGTGCTTGCGCAGTTGAGCGGCCGCATGCGCCGCTTCCGCATCAAGGTCGTCCCCGGGGATCGCGTGACCGTCGGCGTCTCGCCCTACGATCCGGTCCGCGGCATCATCACCTTCCGCGCACGCTAGCGACCGAGTGAAAGCCAACTCCACACATTCATCACCCCACAACGGCAGACGCCGCGGCTCCTCGCGCCGCGGCGGGTCGGGTTCGTCCGGACGGCCGCGACACCACGAGGGCCGCCTGCCGGTGGCTGACATGACGCTGCCGCCGTACGAGCTGTCGGCGTTCGATCCGGCGCCGATCGCGTTCGACAAGCTGGGACTCGACGCGCGGCTGCTGAGCGGCATCAAGGACCTCGGCTGGAAAGAGACGCGAACCATCCAGAGCGGCGTGATTCCGGTGGCGCTTGCCGGCGGCGACGTCATTGGCTGCGCTGAAACCGGCACCGGCAAGACGGCCGCGTTCCTCGTCCCGATTCTCCAGCGCTTCCTCAACGCGGTGCCGACGCGGCCGGCCGCGACGCGGGCGCTCGTGCTGGCGCCGACACGCGAGCTCGCCGTGCAGATCGAAGACCAGGTCCAGGGGCTGACGTACCACACCGCCATCTCCAGCGTCGCCGTGTACGGCGGCGTGGCGATGGACACGCAGGAGCGCGCGCTGCGCGCCGGTGTGGACATCGTCGTCGCCACCCCGGGGCGCCTGATGGACCACATGCGGCACGAGTCGGTGAACTTCGCCGGGCTCGAGATTCTGGTGCTGGACGAAGCCGACCGCATGCTCGACATGGGCTTCTGGCCCGACGTGCAGCGGATCCTCTCGGCGCTCCCGGCCGCGCGCCAGACGCTGCTCTTTTCGGCGACGATGCCGGGCGAAGTGCTGAAGCTGACGAAGGAGTTCCTGCGCGAGCCGAAGTACGTGCAGGTGGGCCGCCGGGGCGGGCCGGCGCAGACGATCTCGCACGCGATCCAGACGGTGGCGAAGGGCGAGAAAGCCGAATGGCTCGCGCGGTGGCTGCGCACCGAAGCCGAGGGACCGGTGCTCGTGTTCTGCCGGACCAAGATCGGCGCCGATCGGCTCGCGTCGAGCCTGAGCCGGATGGGGATCCGCACCGCGGCGCTGCACGCGGATCGAACGCAGCAGCAGCGGATGTCGGCGGTCGAAGGGTTCAGGACCGGGGACTACCCGGTGCTGGTGGCGACCGACGTGGCCGCCCGGGGGCTCGACATCGACGGCATCGCGCACGTCGTCAACTTCGAGGTGCCCGACACACCCGAAGCGTACGTTCACCGCGTCGGCCGCACCGGCCGCGCCGAATCAACGGGAAACGCGCTGACGCTCGTGGCTCCCGAGGAAGTGCGCGCGCTTCGCGCGCTGGAGAAAGCCGTTGGGGTTCAACTTCAATAACGCTCCGCCAAGCCTGTCCGGGCCAGGGCTGTCTGGCACGACGCAACCCGCGGCTCCCGCGACCGCGAACGACGTCGCGGCGACCGGGCCGGCTGCCGGGCCGCCGCCTGCCACCTCGGACGTGCCGCAGTCGGCGTCACTCGTGCGGTTCCGCTCGTGCCGGTGGATGCAACCCGCCGAGAACGGCAACACCGAGTTCTGCACGCACCGGGAAGTGAAGCCGTACGCGGGAACGACGGGGTTCGATGCGGATGCATGGTGTCCGGACTGCCAGTACTACAAGCTGCGGCGCGCTCCCAAGAAGCGCTCGCCGGACGATTACAGCTACTAATCCCGGCGGGTCCGCTACGCGGAACCCGCCCTACCTTTCTCGATAGCCCGTAGGCCGGGTTCCGCGAAGCGGACCCGGCATCTCAATCTGAAAATTCCTTCGCCAGATCCACCCACTCCCCTTTAGGCGCGAGCTGCTGGTAGGCCTTCCAGTGGGCGCGCGCATCGCGCGACTGGCCGTTCTTTTCCAGCGTCACCGCCAGGTAGAAATGGGCGTCAGCGTATGCCGGGTTCAGCTTCAACGCATCCCGGTAGCAGGACTGCGCCTCAGGGTAGCGCCCGAGGTCGTGGAAGATGTTCCCCAGGTTGAAGTGCGCCTCGAAGACGTCGGGCTCGAGCGCAATCGCCCGCTCATACAGCGCCTGCGCCTCGGCAATCTCGTCGCGCGCGTAGTGAATGTTGGCCAGATTGATCAGCGCCGGCACGAGGTAGGGATCCACTTCCAGGGCGCGGCGATACGCCGAAGACGCTGCCTCGAAGTTGGCGGGATCGCCGTCGTCGAGGAGCGACGCCCCGCGGAAATACTCCTCCGCCGTTGACGTGGCCTCCACCGGCACCGGGTCCATCAAGGCGGCCAGTGGCGGCGGATCGCGCCGCTTGAGCTGGAGGACCTTGGCCGGCTGCGCCTCGATGCGGAAGTCGAACGCCAGCTGCCCCGTTCGCGACGCGATCAGGTTGCGCAGCACCGCGCGAAAGCTCGCGCCCTCGCCGATCGCCTCGTCCGCCTGGCGGATCACGGCCAGGTCGGGAAACGCATAGTAGGTCTCGCCGTCGCCGCGCTGCTCAGGGCGGATGAGCCCCCACTTCTGCATGTAGCGCAGGTGATCCTCGCGCACACGCGTGTACATCTCGAGTAGTTGTTTTCGGGAAGTCGAAGCTGGACCAGTGGACGGCACGCGGACTCAATATAATCCACTGGTGCTGCTTGCGGGCGATGTCGGGGGCACGAAGACGCTGCTCGGCCTCTTCGAGCGCGCAACCCCGCGGCCGCGGCTCGTCGCCGTTCACACCTACCTGACCAACACCTTC
>Ga0209640_10000757_pt1 | contig 25789 bp, 24 predicted proteins | sample RifCSP10_1_FD_184018 | JGI IMG/M metagenome (GOLD analysis project Ga0209640, IMG submission 184018) | Soil microbial communities from Rifle, Colorado - Rifle CSP2_sed 10_1 (SPAdes) (version 2) | ecosystem: Environmental > Terrestrial > Deep subsurface > Rock core/Sediment | place: Rifle... | reverse complement strand
CCGTTCGGAACGGTGGCCCCGCTTGCTTTTTAGTATGCCGCATTGTTTCAGCGTGCCGCCGCTCCTTCCTTCGGCGCGCACCGCGTCTTGACTCCTGCGTTCTGCTTGACGACAATCGTCCGGCAGGCCTCACTTGGAGGACGCCCTATGTCATCGGTAAAGGTCAACGACCTCGATCTCAATTCTCCGGAATCCATCCGCGTCAACCTTGAAAAATTTCCGGGCGAACGCGTGACCCTGAGTTTAATCGGCGGCGGTGAGTTGCAAGGCGTGGTGAACAAAGTCGGCGCGACGACGCTCTATATCACTGAGCTGACGGGCAAGGAGTTTTTCGACGCCATTGTCCGGCTGGATCACATCAGTGCCATTACAGTGAAGATGCGGAATAAATAGCTCGGCGTATCTCCCGCCTGTCACGATCAAAACGTCACGCGATATTCTTCCTTCAGGCTGGTCCTGGCGACGCCATAGCCATGGCCGAGCCAGTCGCTGGTAAAGATCATTTCCACGACACTCCCCTGTTCCCCTGTCAGCCTGACGTAGCCATAGACCCGTTCGACGGCATGCAGGCCCAGCAGCTCTCCGGCATTGGCTCCAAAAAATAGCGACTCGGGACCTATGTCGGTGGCCGTCAGCTTCGTATAGGTCCCGGTGACGGTTTCCCCGGTCGGCAATAATACGGTGATCGATCGATGCCACAGGCTGTGGGTGCCGGTGAGCGCGGCGCCGCTCTGAAGATTGACGAATTGGACCGGCCTGGTGCAGGCAACGAACAGCAGCGCGATCAGAAGCGAAGCGGCTGCAGCGGCGCTAGCCGATGACAATGGCGCCTCCGCGCGCATCCCGCGTGTCGCCGAACATCGTGACGACGCCGGCAATGCGGCAGAGGTGGGACGTGATTTCCAGCAGTTGCCCCTTATGCGTATACAGTCTGCCCTCGAGAATCTGCACCTTGTCGGGGTCCGTCACGCTGGCTTCCAGCACCATATTCCCCGTTTCCTTGTCGTCGAGCTTGAGCCAGGGGGCGCCGCCGTAGAGTGACGGGGACGAAGCGGTTGCGCTGAACGTAAACCGATCGTCCAGGTTGAATTTCCATTCGTTGCGGCGCAGGTGGGCGACCTGATGCCCCGAGGCGTTATAGAGGTCCATCGTCAGCAGCAGTTGCTCGCTTTCAGGCGCGATCTCCAGCACGATCTGCTCTTTCCCGTGAATCGCCAGCACGCCGTTGGTGTTGCGGAAACTGTTCGATCCGATTGCCAGGTCCATCCGTCGTTCCTATCCCTTGATGTTGCCGATCGGGCGAAGTTCCGCAACTTTCCTGGTGATGCCGGCCGCGTCGACTGCCTCCACGACGTCGGAGATGTTTTTATACGCGAAGCCGGCCTCTTCCGCCAGCCCGCTCATCGAGACGGCTTTGACGATGATGCCCCGTTGGGCCATCTGTTTTTGCAGCTGTTCGCCGCGGACCGACCGCTTTGCCTGCGCGCGGGACATCGTCCGTCCCGATCCATGCATGGTCGAGCCGAACGTCTGCTGCATGGCCTGGTCGGTCCCGACGAGCAGATAGGAGCCGGTCTCCATGGAGCCTCCGCAAATGACCGGCTGACCGGTCTGCCGGTAAATCTCCGGGAGCTCCGGCCGGCCCGGTCCGAAGGCCCGCGTCGACCCTTTACGGTGCACGACCAGTTCCCCTTCCGCGTACCGCTCGATTTTGGCAATGTTGTGCGCGACGTCGTACACGATGTCCATGCCGAGCGATTCAGCCGGCCGCTCAAACACCGCGCTGAAGGCTTCCCGGATCTGATGGGTGATGACCTGCCGGTTGGCAAAGGCGCTGTTGGCGGCGCAGTTCATAGCGGCAAAATAGTCTTGTCCTTCCGGCGATCTGAAAGGGGCGCAGGCCAGTTGCTGGTCCTTGACGGTAATGCCGTAACGCCGCATGGCTTTCTCGAAAACCTTCAGATAGTCGCTTGCGACCTGATGGCCGAACCCGCGCGAACCGCAGTGCACCATCACCACGATCTGGTCATGGCCGGTGATTCCAAGAGCTGCCGCAGTCGGCTTGTCGAATATCCGGTCGTCGGACGCCACCTGCACTTCCAGGTAATGATTGCCCGATCCGAGTGTGCCGAGCTGGCTGATGCCACGTTCGACCGCGTGATCGCTGACCTTCGAGGGGTCTGTGCCCGGAATGCAGCCGTGCTCCTCGATCCGTTCCAGATCATGGTGCCATCCGTAGCCCCGCTCAACGCACCAGCGGGCTCCCTTGCGCATGACCTCATCGAATTCGGGCCGGTTCAGACGGATGAATCCCTTCGAGCCGACTCCCGCAGGCACGCGGCGAAACAGCTCCGTCATGAGGCGCTCGAGCCGTGGCGCCACATCGGCCAGCGTGAGGTCGGTCCGGATCAGGCGCATGCCGCAGTTGATGTCGTAGCCGACACCGCCAGGAGAAATGACGCCGGTGTCGCGGTCGAAGGCGGCGACGCCGCCGATCGGAAACCCGTAGCCCCAGTGGCCGTCCGGCATGCAGAGGGCATACCGCCGGATGCCCGGCAGGCAGGCCACGTTCGTGACCTGTTCGAAGACACCGCGGTCCATGGCCGTCAGGATCTTTTCCGTGGCATAGATGCGGGCCGGGACCAGCATCCCGGGTTTTTCGGACGCGGGAATCTCCCAGATCTGGTCCGTGATCCGGTTGACGGTCATGTGGGTTTGCAGATTCACGACAAATCCGGGTTAAATGTCCATGACCACCGTGGCGATCCAGCCGCCGTTGTCCTGCCGGACCTCGTAACGATGCTTGGTGATGGCCTTGATGTCGGCGCGCAGTTCATGGCGCGCCGGATCGATGGGCTCCCCGGTCAAGGTTCCGTTCAGTTGCCAGTCCCCGTCCGCCTGGCGCTTCTCGACCGTGCAGACGACGTCCTGAAAAACCAGCCCCTCGGCATCCTTGAGATAGACGATGTCGGCGAGCCAGTCGAACAGCAGCTCCTCCAGGCTTCGATCGTGCCGCGTGATCGCTTTGGTGCACGTGGAAGAAACCGTTTGCGGGGCAACCATGGTTTCGATGACCGCTCGGGCCGATGCGGCAAACAGTTCGGAGGGGCTGTCCCCGCGGGCTTCGAAGGCCGAGTCGGCCAGCGCGATGTCTTCCAGGAACCGGAAGGAGGATGTCATGGCGCGCCGGGATGCCGCCTGGATGCGGCGAAGATATCGCGGATCCGCGCGGCGCCGGGTATGGCCGCGGCAAACGGGTTCGGCACCTTGCCCTTACGCGCCATCGCGAGGCCGAGCGGAAGCACGGTGAAGAGGCGCCGCAGATTGAATCCGAGGATCTTGAGCGGCATAAGGGCTTCGTTGAGCCGTCCATGCCGCCGGACCAGTTCTGCGAATCCCGTGATATGGCGCGCGCAGCCGGTCGCGGTCAAGCCGGCGGCGAGCGCCGATCGTCGTAACCGGATGATGGCCTCCATCGGCTTGACGTCCTTGGGACAGACCTCCACGCAGAAGTTGCAACGCGTGCAATCCCAGATGCCGTGTTCCTGCTCCAGGACGGTTAGTCGGTGACGCTTCGCCTCGATCGGTTCACGATGGTCCTCGAGAAACCGGTCCGCCTTGGCGAGCGCGGCCGGACCTGCGAACTCCTTCGAGACTTCATGGACGGTGCATGCCGCGACGCAGGCCGCGCACATGATGCAGGCATCGACGTTATGAAAGTGAGAACTTGCGGGAGACGGCGACCGTTGAGCGATGTCCGGACGGCCTGCGTTCTGCGGAGCCGATGTGAGCCAGGGAGTCACGTCACGGATTTTGCCCCAGAACGAGGACATGTCGACGGTCAGGTCTTTGATGACCGGAAGGTTTCGAAGCGGCGCGACCGTCACCATGCCGTGCCGTTCCCATTCCCTGCGGACCGAGGTGCGGCAGGCCAGCTTTTCCGACCCGTTGATCTCCATCGCGCAGGAGCCGCAAATTGCCGACCGGCAGGAATAGCGAAGAGCGAGGCTGCCGTCGTGTTCGTTTTTGATGCGGATGAGCGCATCGAGCACGGTCGTCCCGCGTCCGACATCGAGGTGGTAGCGGCGCGTGCTGGAATGGCTGTCGACTTCCGGGTTGAACCGCTGGATAAGAAAGGCCAGGCGCATAAATTACGTGAAGCGTGACACGTCAGGCGTGAAGCGCGGGACGGCGCCCGCCACGCGCGATCACCCCAGCTCGAACGTTTTGGGATAGTCGGTCAGATTGCGGCAGCCGTCCCTGGTGACGAGCACCATGTCTTCGATGCGCACGGCGCCGAGCCCGGGATAATAGAGCCCCGGTTCGACCGTCACGACTTCCCCCTCCTGGAGGATCGAGCCGTTCCGGCTGATGCGGGGGTGTTCATGGATATCCAGCCCCACCCCGTGCCCGGTGCCGTGGAAGTATCCCTGCATGCGCCCGTTGACGAGACCGGTGGCGTATCCTGCCGCATCGAACCGGTCGCAGATGCCCTGGTGAATTTTGGTGCCGTCGGCCCCGGCACGAACCCTGAAGATGGCTTCTTCCTGGGCGTCTTTGACGGTCTGGTACAGCCGCCGGAGCTCCGCTGAGGCCGTGCCGCGCACGACCGTGCGGGACATGTCGGCAAAGTAGCGCGTGGCGGCCGAGCGCGGGAAGACATCGAAAATAATGCTGCGATGAGCTGGGAGAGGGCCGCTCCCCTCGTCATGAGGATCGCAGGCCTGGTCCCCGCCGGCGACGATCGTGTGCTGGGCCACGCAATCCCGTTCCATCAACGTGACGTTGATGAGTTTCTTGATCCGTTCGGACGTCACGGGGGCGCCGTCGAGCCATAACAGGTTGTCGCGGATGTCCGACCGCCGCAACGCGTCGTGCGCGGCGGCGACGGCGGCTTCCGTCGCCCGCTGGGCCTCCTCGATGTGGCGGACCTCCTCGCCGGACTTCACGGCCCGCCGCTCGTAAAACGGCTCGCGCTTGGTCTCGATCTGGTATCCCAGCGCCTGCAGCTTTGCGGCATGGCCGTAGGGAAAATTTGCCGGCACCAGCAGCTGCTTGATGCCGTGGTCCTGCAGGACGGCGTGCACGATGTCGGCCGTTCCCGGCGCCGCCGTCCCCTGCGCGCGCACGCGCCGCTCGAGTTCGGCGTAGGACAGGACTGTGTCGGCGGACGACTGGTGCCGGGCACGCTCCATTTCCAGATCGCTCATGACCAGGATGCGCGATTCGCCGATTTCCAGGAACACGAAGGGGTCGGGTGCGATGAACCGTGTAGCGTAGTAGAGGTTGGCATCCGTCTCGCTGGCGGCGATCATCAGAACGGCTCGGTTATTGGCCATGACAACCACTCTCAGCGAAACGGTCTAACCCGTTGTGTTTACACATATTTTAGTTTCTGCGAAGTGATGCTAACACGGGTTGGAAGCATGGTCAATCCCACGACTGCCCCGTCTCTCTGGCGGGGCTTGCTCGGGATTGACGCTGAGCGGCTCCACTTTTTGAAGGCTGCCATAGGCGCCGTCGATGCGTCAAGGCGCGGCAGGAGCAGGCTGTCCGCCCAGCGGCTGTTTTTCCGTCACGCGGTCTGACAGTGGCGGCGTCGGCTTTTCGTCGCCGGGGACGAGAATTTCAACCGGAAGCTTGAGCGTGTTGATCAGGACATCGGCGGCCAGTTGCGCAAGTCCGGTCAGGCCCGCTCCCAGGGATTTGATCGGATGCGATTCGATGCGAGGATCGGAAAGCGATCCCTTGATGTCCAGGAAGGCGGTGGTGAAGCCCATGCGTTCGCCCTTGAACAGCTTTCCGAACAAGGGAATGCCCTGGATGAGTTTCGTGTAGGAACCGAACGGGCTCACCACGGCCTCCATGTTGAGTTGGTCCGTCGGGATGTCATAGGAACCGGCCATGGCAATTTTCACGACGGGGCTGTCGATCAGCAGGTTGTCCGTTGTAGCGATGCCGTTTCGGATTGCGATCGTGGCGGATGCATTGTCGAACGGTATGCCCTCCCCAGATAAATTTATTTTCCCCTGCAGCCGGTTCGGGATGTCGAGAATCGTCAGGATTCGCGGAACCACGATGCCTTTTATAATCCGGCCGTTCTTGACCTGGTACTCTACCGTTCCATTGAGGGTGTTGGCCAGGCCGAGCGGGTTCCTGCCGTTGCCCTGCAGGGTCGCCGTCAGGAACAAATCGCCGGTTGAAACGATGCGTTGTTTGTCGTCGAACAGCCGAAGAATCCTTTCGTACGGCATGGATGCCAGCTGTACTGTGACTTCGGCTTCGGCCGGTTTGCGTTTCGGCAGGCGGACGACGAGGCGGCCGTTGAGCGTCCCCTCGCCGATCTGTCCGGTGATTTGATTGATGTCCAGGACCTCGTCGCGGATGTTCATGCGTCCGCGCAAGTCGTTGATCGTGAGGTGCTTGTATTGTCCGAACGTGACGTCCACGGTGGCGGTCACGCGACTGGTTGCCGCAAGGCCTTCCAGCAAGTCGCGGACCGGAGAACGTTCCCCCTTTGGAATCAGCAAGTCGAAGTTCAGATGGGGAGACTCCACCGCAACGGTGATGACCGGTTTGGTGCGCCAGCGCCGAACGGTTCCTGAAAGCCGGATCAAGCTGTCATCAATCCGGAATTCCAGCCGTTTGACGTCCGCTCCGGCACGAACCAGATGCACCCTTAAATAGATGTCGGTCATGGGATGGTCGGTGGCTTTGCTGGCGAACCTGCCGTCGGTCAGGGCCAGCCAGCCGGTGATCCCCCATTTTTTCCAGTCTTTCCCCTTTCCCCTCACATCCAACGAAATTTCCAATGTGCCGGAGTCGAATCCGCCCAGGACCATCCCGGGTGGAAGTCCGTTCAGCGGAATCGGCCCGGAGATCAGAGAGCTGCTCACGCGCAGCACGGGCTCGAAGTTGAGCGTCCCCTTTCCCGACAGGCGGATCGGGGGCATGATGACGTCGAGGCGTGAAACAGTCAGCGTGCTGTCGCGCGACAGAGTGGCGTCGAATTCAAGCGCGGCCGGCTGTCCGGCCGGTTTGTGCAGCCAGCCGGGAACGGTGACGACGGCATTATGCAGCTCGACCACGCCTTTCATCTGCGGCGTCGCGAGAGGGCCGGCCAGCGACAGCGCGAGGACGACAGGACCCTGCACTGCCGCCGTGTCCGGTGGGCGGCCGGTCATCAGCGCGAGAAACTGGCTCGCCGGCGCTTGTGTCCAAACACTCAATCCCTGAAATTTGGCCGCGTCCTTTGTCGTGATGGCGCCGTGCAGTTGGAATTGAGCCTGTCCGAAACTGCCTCCCACCCGATCAAGCTCCACGACGTCGTTCGAATAGGTCAGGCGACCGGTCAGTCCGTTGACGGTGTCGGGAAGCGAGGGGCTTTTAAAGCTCACGTTCTCCGGGGCGATCTCGACATCAGAAAATGTCAGACCGTCGGATTGATTCAGCATCCCCGCAAGCCGGAAGGCGACGGTGGCATGCCCCCGGATATCGCGCAGCTGGGCCAGCGGTTTGGCCACGGTGCTTGACGAAAGGCTCCCGGCCAGCGTGGCGACCAGATCCGTCATGGGCAAGGTGCCGCCGACATCCAGATCAAGCGAGGGGCCCTGCTCCAGAAATGCAACGGTCAGTTTTGCGGCGGTGACCTGCAACGGGCCGTATTCACCGGTGATGTCGACGGCACGCAGGCGGTCGGGATCGAGCAGCACCGTGCCGGCCAGGTTCTTTGCAGGGGTTTTGCTCTGGCCGAGGAGCGCCTGCCCCTCCAGCACCCGGAACTCGCCTGTGACGGAGGCATGGGGGGCGGGCGTCGTCGAACCGGTCACGGTGGCCGTGACGACTTCCACGCGGCCGTTGATGCTCCGCTCCGCCAGAATGTTCTGAAGTTGGGAGGGCAGCCACTGGGCCGGGAAACGGGTGAGCAGCTCGTCCAGGCTCACCGGCGTCGCCGAGACGGTCAGCGAGAACGTCGGTTGCTTGGTCATGATTCCCGACAGGCTTGCCTGGCCGGCGATGGCAAGGTTGTCGACTGCAGCTTTCATGTCGGAGAGGATCATGTCGTAACCGGACACGCCGGGAATAAGGCCGATCCGGCTTTGGAGATTGGCGACGCCGTCCACCTGGCTGGGAACGGGCCGGGGGCCGAAGAAGTCCATCATCTGCCGCAAGTCGACGCGCGTCACATCCACGGTGCCCTGGAACTGCATGGACGGTGTCTGGCCAGTGACCGGCTGGCCGGCGGCGTGCGTGACGGTTCCCGCGAGCGAGAGGGAGGATGTATCCACCCCGGTCGGTATCTTGCCGGTGATGCGGATATCCACGGGCACGCCCCGCGGTTGCGTCATGACGCCCACGCTCAGATCGGTCAGTTCGATCGTCCGCAAACCGTCGGTGCGGAATTCGTCGACGATGGCCACGGTTCCGTCGGTCAGCGCCGTCTCCTCGATCAGCAGGATGAGACCGAGCGGATCGCCGAGCGCGCTCTCCGGTCCGGTGCCCGTGCCCTGCGATGCCAGGATATTCCACAGGCCGGCCTGATCGCGCCGCAGGGTGATCTGCGGCTGTTCGATCGTGAGGCGTTTGACCACGACCTGCATGCGCAGGAGCGGGGTGGAACGGAGAACGAGATCGAGCCGATTGGCTTTGAGAAACACCTGCGAGGTGCCGATGTCCCGGATGACCACGCGAGACAGCTCGAGGTGCGGGCGCGGAAAGAATTCCAGCTTCGCCTCCTCGACCTCGATTTTTCGTCCAAGGCCGGCTTCGACTTGCTGGAGAATGATGGTTTTGAGACGGTCGGGGTCTGAAAGAAGCGGAAGCAGAAAAACGACAAGGCCGATGACGATGACAAGCGCGAGACCGATGAAAAACGTCCTGGGGCGAACGGTCACTCCTCCAACCCTCGCTTGACGTGCACGGCGGCTCCTTTACGTTTTTTTGTAACTGGCGCCGCCGGATGAAACCCTCAGGTAATCTCGGGTTGTCTTTGATCCGAGCTTCGCTTGGACTGCCACCTTCCTGCGCGTGAGCCGCGGCCATCAGGCAGTGCGTGCATCTTACAAAAACGCCGGGAGGAAAGCTAGGAGGCGCCCGGGACTCAGGCGTGGCAGCGCCGCCGGCATCGCCGTATAATGCGTCACCGTGCATCCGACCCAACTTCCCGGACAGGCCCGCTCGCGCTGGATCATTCTCGCCCTGCTGTTTCTGATCAGCGTGGTCACCTATCTGGACCGCGTCAATATTTCCGTCGCCGCGCGCCAGATGATGCCGGCCCTCGGCCTCACCGACCTGCAGATGGGGCAGGTGTTTTCCGCGTTTGTCGTCGGCTACGCGCTCTTCCAGATTCCCGGCGGCTGGCTCGGCGACCGGTGGGGATCCCGGCTGGTGCTGACGGCGGCGGTCGTCTGGTGGTCGGTCTTTACGGCGATGACGGCTGTGGCGGCCACGTTGCCCGTCGCCGAATTGGTCGGGGTTCTCGGTGCGCTGATCGGGGTGCGGTTTCTGATCGGAGTCGGCGAAGCGGCGGCGCTGCCGAATTTCAACCGCACGGTCGCCGACCGGCTCAAGCCGCATAAACGCGGGCTGGGGATCGGCATTGCGATCGGCGGGATCGGCGTGGGATCGGCGATCGCACCGCCGCTGACGGCCTGGATCATGGTCAACTACGGCTGGCAGACGGCGTTCTATGCAGCAGGCGGGATCGGCCTGCTGGTTGCAGGACTGTGGTATGGCTGCTCGGCCGACCGGCCTTCGGCGCAGAGTCGATCGGAACCGGAGCCGGCCGTTCCCTGGCGCAGGTTTGCCCGTACGCCGACAGTCTGGTGGCTGGTTGCCAGCTATAGCTGCCTGGGCTACGTGGCCTACATTTATATGTCATGGTTTTATCTCTATCTGGTGAATGTGCGGGACTTCGACCTGCTCCGTGGCGCCTGGTACGCTTCGGCGCCGTTTCTGGCGATGGCGGTGCTCTGCCCGCTGGGAGGCTGGGCGACCGACCGGCTATCCGCTGCGCGAGGCATCGACCAGGGGCGACGGTTCGTCGGAGCAGCCGGCATGGGCCTGGCGGCCCTGGCGGTGGTGCTCGGCGCGTACAGCGACTCCCCGTTTCTCGCGATTCTCCTGCTGTCGCTGGGAGCGGGTTTTCTGTATTTCACGGTCGGCGCCTACTGGTCCTGCACATCCGATCTGTCGACGACCCACGCAGGAACGCTGTCCGGTCTGATGAATACCGGTGCCAACATCGGCGGGAGTCTCTCGCCGGTGCTGACGCCATGGCTGGCCGGGCAGATCGGCTGGGCGGGAGCGCTCGGTTTCGCGGCGCTGGTGGCGCTCATCGGAGGACTGATGTGGGTCAGGATCAGCCCGGCCGGCGGGTTGCGATCCGGGCACGAGGTTGGTACAGTTTCCCTGTGACCATCAAATTTCAAAAGAAAAACCCCCGCGTGGTCATCTCGACCAGATTCGGCGAAATCCATGTCCGGTTTTACACGGACGACGCGCCCCGGCACGTGGAAAATTTTTTGAACCTGGCCAAGATGGGATTTTACGACGGGACCACGTTCCACCGGGTGATCCCCGGTTTCCTTATTCAAGGCGGCGATCCGCTGAGCAAAAAACCGGACCGGAGCCTGCACGGGACCGGAGAGCCCGGCTATGCCCTGTCGGCGGAGACCAACGACCGCCCGCACAAGCGCGGCGCCCTGTCCATGGCGAAGATGCCACGGGAGAGCAACAGCACGCGCAATTTCGACGACAACGGCTCGCAATTCTTTATCTGCGTGGCGGACAGCAGCGGCCTGGACCGGCGCTACAGCGTGTTCGGCGAAGTGTTCCGCGGGCTGGAGGTGGTGGACAAGATCGCCGCCATGCCGCGCGACGAGCGGGACAATCCGCTGGAGCCGGTCACGGTGACGGTGACGGTGAAGGAATAAGCGCGTATAGCCTATGGCGTATGGCTGATGGTCGGAAACACCGTCTTGCTATAAGCTATCAGCTATAAGCTCTTGTCCTCAGAAGAATGCCATTGCGGCGTAGGTGACCGTCGAATTGAACTGATCCGTGATGCCACGGTCGTAGCGCAGGACCTGTCCCTTCCCGTCTCCAATCAGCTTCAACAGGGTGTAGATGGCGGCGAAGCCGGAAATACGCCGGTTGTCGTCCTCCTTGGCGATGAACTGGGCGAAGGCGTCCGCGTCGATTTCCTCCGCATGCTTGAGCATCGTGAGATCCTGCTGCATGCAACGATGGAACGAGAAGTCGGTCGGCGGCGAGGCATCGCCGTACCGCATGCCGATGTGGGCCAGCTCGGCGCCGGCGATGATGCAGGCCGGCCGTCCTTCCGCCGCCAGAGCGTCCTGCAGGGCCTTCAGGCCCGTCTCGACCCGCTCGCGCAGTTCGCGCAGCTGGGGATCGAAAAAAGTGGCCGGAGGGAACGAACAGAGGACCGGCACGATGGTGATCGGCCTGGTGCGCCCGGAGGCAAGCTGGAGAAACGGGAGCTGGAATTCGATGGAATGCTCGTTCTGGTGGGCCAACTCTTCGTCGAAGCAGAAACCGGCGGCCGCCTTGAGCCGGTCGATGATCGCGCGGTCGGTCTTGACAATGCCAAGCGGAGTCTCAAAATCCTTCCCGGTGACGGCATAGCCGTTCTGGAGCCCGGCGTGACCGGTGCCCAGCATGACAAACAGGTCGGGAGCCTGCGCGTCCTGCAGCTCCTTGTAGGCCCAGGCGTAGATCGGACCCGCGTCCTTGATCTCGTAGTGCGGAGCGACCAGTCCCTTGATCGGCTGCCCCTTGTGCTCGGAATCCTTTCGTTCGGGCCCTTCCTTCGATGAAAAGAATCCCTTGATTTGAGCCGTTAATTTATCGGGGTCCGCTTCGTAGCTTTTGCCTGCGAAGGCGGCCTTGCGGGTCGGCGCATTCCGGTAGGCGGCCAGGGCGGCCTGGCGCGCCGCGTCCACGCGCTCCCCTTCCAGAAACAATTTGTCGTCCAGATCGCTCACCAGGCGGTGCAGGCGGTCCGGCACGAGAAACTCTCCGAACTTCCTGAGGTACTCGGCGGCGACCTGTTCCAGCGAGTGCGCGCCGTCGAAAAACTGGAGCAGATAGAAATAGCTCAGCGGCACGATCAGCTTTTCCGTGCTCAGTCCGCTGGGGTCCCACAATAGAACGTACTGCTCCTCGCCCTCCTTCAACGGAGAGAACTGGAGGTTTCTCAGGAGCGGAAACGGACGAGCGCTTTGAGCGGATTCGGTCATTGCGGCGGCTCCGTTCCCCTCCGCCTTGCGCGAAAGGCGATCAGCGTGGCAATCGTGACGGCCAGGAGCCACCACGTCGCCCGTCCATACTCGGGATGGGAGTAGTCGATCAAATCGCTCAGCCGCCCGATCAGCAGGGACATGCGGGCCATCACGGTGTATCCGAAGGCCGCGCCGAACGCAATCATCAGAAAGAGAATGCCGGTTCGGGCCACGACTTTCCCGGGCCCGGTATGCTCGACGGAAAAGAAGAAATAGAACAGGACCGACACGACGCCGATCAGCAGCACGATGGCGTTCAGATTGCTGGCCGGGTCGAGCAGGCTGTAGGTGAACGTCGTACTCCCGTCCGTCGCCAGAGAGACCAGCGGGCGAACGGTGTCTTCGATCTGTTTCAGAATGTAGGAGGAAATGACCCGCGGGATGGCCAGGCCCGATCCGACGCCGACGACGAAAGCGAAGGCAATGCGGGACATCCAGGCGGCCTTCGGCACATAGCGAGCCAGCATGAGCGAGCCGATCACGAGAGGAACGAGCAGGGACCAGTCACCCTGCTTGACCATCGGTTCGTAGATCAAACGGATGACCACGGTGTCGTAGGTCTTCACGATCGCGTAGCCGACCGAGACGCCCACATAGAGGTGCTCGGCGATCTTGAAGAGCGGGTTGTCCTCATAGAGAAACGTCAGGATGAACAGGGTCAGTCCCGTTGCCACCCACGCGCCGAAAATGACTTCAAATGGCATATGCCGCTCGTTCCGGTTTCAATGCTGTCCGGCCGTCTTGCCCGACGTCCGGATCGAAAAATAGAAGACGTTACACAGGATGACCAGCAGGATGATCGCAAAATGCGTCGCCGACTGCGCGTCCATGCCGGCCACGGCCTTGCCTTTCTTGCCGATCAGGACTTCGTATTCCGCCGCGCCGCGCAGTCCTCCGATCAGGCCGTTGATCTGGCCGCTGCGCAGCAGCGGATAGAGACCGGGCGCGATGACGCCGGTGCAGCCGCCGCCCAGTTCGAATTTATATTTGTCCTTGCCGAAGACGTACCAGGTTTCGATCCCGGTCGTGCCGGCCGCCAGGCTGACGACGTAGTTGACGTCCCGCAGGCTCTGGACGCCGTTGAGGACCGCCAGATCCCTGGTCGGCTGGTTGTTATAGTCGGTGGGGAAGGCCTTGTAGAGGTCCTGTCCCATGTTGATGATGACCGAGCCGCCGCCGGGACTCCAGCCGAGGAAGACATAATCCTTCCCCGCGACCTTCCCCTCCTCGCGGGCGATCCGCGAGACGACTTCGTTGGCCATGCCGGTTCCGGGCAGCCAGAGCGTCATGCCGATCACGCGCAGGTTCTTCTTGAAAGCGTGGCGCATCAAGGCGACGGCCTGCGGATAGAGTTCGGGCTTGGAGGCCGGATCGAAATCCAGCGACAGCAGGAAGACCGAGCCTGCCGGAAGCGATTCGATGTAGTCATAGACGCTTTTCACTTCGGGTGAGACTTTGATGGCAAGGCCCACCGGATACAGCAGCGGAATCAGGGTGCAGAGGCCGATCATCAGGAAAATGATCCGGCGGTCGATGCTCAGCATGCGTTCGGCGAGGCTCATGAGGTGTTCCTATTCCTTCCCGCCGCCCAGATAGGCACGCTCGACGCCGAAAATAATCTTCAGGGACAGGGCGACGGCGCCCAGGCTGATGCCGATCAAGATGGCCCGCCGCACGGAGGCGTTCAGGACATTGAGGATCCATTGCGTGATATCGCCGCTGACCGGGATGAGGTGCTCACCGAGCGGCACGCGGCCCAGCATGACGATGACCGCGGCAATCAACAGGACGGCCGCCTCGCGGCTTCTCGCCCGGAACGACCGGTAGGCGGCCGAGGCGATGAAGAAGGCCAGGATGGCGAACATCGTGCCCTGCAATGGCACCATCATGAACGAGTAGATCCATCCGAAGGCCGTCGTCACGCCGTCCGTCGTTTCCTTCCCTCCGTGCCAGAGGCCGATGACGATCGTGCCGACCATGCCGGCGTAGAGCACGAAGCTGTAGCCCCATCCCGGCTCCTTCCGCCTGATCTTGACGGCATGGATGTGAAAGAGGCTGGTCACGCCCAGCACCAGGGCGAACCCGCCGATGATCTGGAGCCACTTGGAAACCGACGTGAGCATCTGCTCGGAGAGCGGGTGCGGAACGTAATACTGCGCGGCAAACAGGATGCCGGTGACAAAGGTAACGAGCACAGGAAGCTGTCGTCGCAGGAAGGTCATTTCCAATCCTTCACGAGGTCGAGCGCGAACGACAGGTCCAGATGAAACAGGATGGATGCCGTGGCCACCGCGGTCCCGAGGCCCAGCGCGACCAGGATGCAGGCCTTGCCGATGTCCTGCCCGCGCAGCGTGCCGAGCTGGACCGGCTCGCGCGACAGGTAGGCGCTGGCCGCGTAGAGCTCTTCGCCGATGAGGGTGTAGTCGCACGTCGTCACGAAAAACGGCAGCTGGTGATCCGAATCGGTGCCGGCGATCTGGATGGCGCCGGTGCTCGCGCCGGTCTCGGTCAGGAGCAGGGACTCGGCAAAGTAGGAGCCCATGAAGAAGTTGGCGGCCGGTTTTTTCCGCAGCATGATGCCGTCCACGGCGGCGGTGTAGCTGAATTGATCGGTCGTGATGAAGAAGTTGGAGTCCTCCTTGAAGACGTCCGGCTTGCCGGCCTCCAGATACGATTGCTTGGTGATCTCCTGGCAGACGGCCATGACGATGGGATCCCGGTGCGGGACCATCAGGTCGGTCTCGTAGGCGGCCACCCGCTTGGCGACCCGTCCGAGGATGACCGCGGCGGCGACGGTCGAGGGTTCGCTCATGTCTCCGGCGCCGGTCAGATAGAGAATGGGCTTGCCGAGTTCGGTCGCGCGGCCGATGGCTTCATCCACGGCGTCGAGGCCGGGAATGCGGCGCAGGAAGATCTCGCGTCGCTTGGCAGTCTGAATCGAGCCGAGCACGATCAATCCGAAGATCATCACGATGGCCAGATTATTGATCTGGTTCCAATTGAACCAGTTGGGTGCGGGCGTCGCCTGCACCGGTTCCGCCGGCGTGCGCTGTTCCCCTGCGACGGCTGCAACCGTCACGGCATAGGACGTGCCGTCCTTGAGGTCGATGCCCTTGCCCGGTTTGAGCGTAAATTGATGCGTGCCTTGCGACGCCGGCCTGGTCCACCAGGGTGTTTTGACGTCCTGCACATAATGTGAATCGGATGCGAATTCCGCGATGACTTTAGGCACGCCGGCGATGGGGTCTTGAAGAAGCACTTGGTACCGGCGGTCTTTGCTCTCCCCGTCTGTCTTGGCCCACGTGATGGTCAGGCTTCCCCCTGAGTCATTGGGGGTGTCGAAGACCTGAACGTGCTGCGGCGGAAGCGGCGGTGATTCCGCTTGAGCTGCTGACGACGGCATGAGCAGCAATACAGTGAGCAGCACTTTCATCGTTCTGCGTTCCGAGTTCATCGTTATCCTTCGAGAATCTCCACGTTCGCCCGGGGGATGATGGCACGAGTCTTGTCGGGAAATCCAACTTCGAGCACGCGGACGTGGCTTTCGGTCTCGATCTGTCTCAAGTCGGGCGGAAGCGCCGACACCTGGCCGATGCGGCCGAACAATGGATCGCGGATGACGCGGACGTAATCGCCGACCTGGATCCCTCCCCGCTCCACGGCGGCCTGGCTCTGGACGGAGGTGACGCCGGCTGGAATGATGATCTCCGGCCGGATGACGCCGGCCCTGATCTGCGTGGCGCCGGACACAGACGCTTTTTGCCCCTGATGCCTGGACAGCAGCGCGAAGGTTTTGGCGGCCATGGGGATCGTTCCAAACCCCTCGGTCAGGATCAACGTGATGCCGATCTTTTCCGCGCCGGTGATGGCCACCCCCAGGTCATAGCCGAGCAGGGCGCGCAGGTCCTTGTCATGGATGCCGCCGATGACCAGCGCGGCGACGCCGATCTCACGCGCGCGGGCCAGCGTGTCGGCGCCGAGGAACGATCCGCCCGCGACGATTTTTCCCTTCATGCCGGAGGTCAGCTTGTCCGGAGTGAGCGCCTCGTCCGGAGACGTCACGCCCATCTGCAATTCCCCCCAGGTTTCCCCCCCCACGCCGAAGATGCCCTGCACCAGGGTGCAGTCGGCCTCGATGGTGACGCCCTGCCGGGAATGCACTTCGGCGACCGTCCCGTCGATATAGGCGAGCAATTCCAGCCGGTGTGGAGGTTCGCGCAACAGCACCTGCCCGGTCACGGTGGAAACCGTGTCGATGGTGCCCTGGACCGGGGAACGCACTTCCGTCTTTAAAAATTTAATGAACGGCTTGTTCTCCGCGATAACATCGTCCTTCTGAACCGGGTCCCCTTCCTTCATGATCAGGTAGTCCAGGACTTCATCGGGAGCGATCCCGAGGAGATTGGCCACGTTGACGGAGTGCACCTTGCCGGGCAGTTCCGTCTGGGCGACGACCGTGTCCGCCTTGACGCGGTCGCCCTGCGCAACCATCACGGTGCCAGGAATCGGCAGGAGCCGCCGCTTGCGGACGGTGGTTCGCTCCGTGACCGTCAGGCCTGGTGTGTACGCGTGCCCCATATCAGTCTAAGAGCGTATGGCGAATAGCGAATGGCTTATGGCTCGGGACCAAGATCGAACAGATTCTGGCCATATGCTATAGGCCATAAGCTATAAGCTCTTTTGCGGGTAAAGCCCGACGGCTTGATGCCATCTGGTTAACGCGGCGACTCGCGTTCGGGCGTCAGTTGGCAACTGGAGTGGGCGGCCCCGGCCGTCCAGCATCAACCCGACGGCGCCGCCCCGCGCCTCCCGAGTGACGGACACGCCCTTTCCCTCGCCGAGGTCAACCTGCTTCACCGGCTTCATGGTCACCTTCGCCCGTTCGTTGTCGCCCAGTGCAATCAGGCGCAATTCTCCGAACGCGAGCGTTCCGCTCTCCGGCTGCCGGCTGCCTTCGAACGCGATCTGGTACTCGGCGCACTTCTCGCCGTCCCTGCCCTGTCCGATCGGAGCGATGCAGGTTCCCAGGTAGACCAGGCAATCGTGAACGAAGACGTCGGTCGCGGCCTTTTCGTTCACCGTCGACAGCACGCCCAGGTGCGGCATCATGAAGATGCTGTCCACGGAGAGCGTGGTGAAGCCAAGCGGTTCATAGGCGTCCACCATCATCAGCATGGATTGGATGCGCCGCGGCGCATGGGACAGGATGCCGCCGCTGCCGACGATCAGGTCCAGCTTCAGCATGTCGATCAGGCTTCCGCCGGAAGCTTTCTGTTCGAAGATATCCGAGATCGTCCGCTCCTGCTGGACGCCTTTGAGGCCGGTGGCCAGTGACTTGTGGTGGATGAGCGCCAGCCGGAGGGCCTCGCGCGCGATGGCCTGCTCGATCTGCAGCTCGTCCAGCGTCTGCGGGATGGTCGTCGGACGGATCATCTTGTTCTTGATGCGGTTGCGCAGCGTCTGTTCGTCCAGGTCGAACGGCACCCACCGCATGATGTTGGCCAGCCCGGCCTCCGCCAGCACGTTCGAGATGCTGTAGGACATGCCGAGGTTGGCGCTGACCGTGCGGTTGAAGACGCCCCCATAGACGGAGAAGACGTCCGTGGTGGCGCCGCCGATGTCCACGCCGATCAAATTGATCCCGTCGCGCTTGGCCAGGGCTTCCATGATGAAGCCGACGGCGGCCGGCGTCGGCACGATCGGCGCGCCGGCCCAGGAGATGAGCTTCTTGTAGCCTGGCGCCTGGGCCATGACGTGCTCGAGAAAGAGATCGTGGATTTTATTGCGGGCCGGCGCCAGGTTCTCCCGTTCAAGCGTCGGGCGGATGTTGTCGGTCACGACCAGCGCCGTCTTCTTGCCGAGGATGTCCGTGACCCGGTCGCGGGCCTGCGCATTGCCCGCATAGATCAGCGGCAGCGAATAGGTCATGCCGAGGCGGGGGCGCGGCTCGGCGGCCGAGATATATTCGGCCATCTCCACCACGTGGGTCACGGTGCCCCCGTCTGTTCCTCCCGAGAGGAGAATCATGTCGGGCCGGAGGGAGCGGATGCGTTCGATCTTTTCGTGCGGCAGCCGGCCGTCGTTGGACGCCAGCACGTCCATCACGATGGCGCCGGCTCCCAGCGCGCACCGCTGGGCGCTCTCCCCCGTCATGCTCTGGACCGCGCCGGCCACCATCATTTGCAACCCGCCGCCGGCGCTGCTGGTCGAGACATAGATATCCACGCCCGCCTTCGGATTGCCGCCCGCGCCGGCCGGCGTGACGATTTTTTCTCCGTCCAGAATTTTCCGTCCCGATAATTCTTCAACTTCCGCGATGGCATTCAGCACGCCGCGGGTCACGTCCTCGAACGGCGCTTCGACGGTCGTGGGAGCCTCCCCGCGGAACGTCTGCCGGAAGGTATCGCCCTGCTTTTCGATCAGGATGGCCTTGGTGGTCGTGCTGCCGCAATCGGTCGCGATGATGACGGACAGCGGAAGATCGGCGGCTTTGTTGTGCGGGGCCTGCGTGGCAGCGCTCATCGAACGGGCGCTCCATCAAGAGTAGACTTGGCCGGAGCGGACTTGGCTTCGATGAGTTCGATCAAGCGGGGGATGGCGTCACGCCGCTCGAGCAGTCGCGCCGCCTGTTCGAGCTCGGGCGCATCGCAGGCCAGGTCCAGGATCGGTTTCAGGAAATGCAGGGCCTGGCTGCCGAGGAAGTTCATCGGTCCGGCCGATTCCAGAAAGAGGACCGCCGGGCCGGCCATCTGCCGGTTCACGACGGCGGCCGCGACTTTCTCCAGCAGGGTCTGCTCCTCGGCTGTGAGCGGCTCCCCTTCCGGTTTAAGCGCAAAGGCATGCCGGAGCGTGGCTCTGAGTTTCTGGAGTCGTGGAAGAAAGTCGGTTGTGCGCATGGAAAAAGCTAGGAAATTCAATCAGGACGGCATTATAGGGAGGGGTCTGAGGAGAGTCAATTCACGGGGAAGCCTGCTGTTCCGCATGGTAGGAGCTTCGCGCCAGCGGGCCGGCCTCCACGTGGCGAAAGCCGAACGCGAGCCCTTCTTCTTTGAATGCTGCAAACTGGTCGGGATGGTAAAAGCGCGAAACAGGCAGATGCCGTCTGGTCGGTTGCAGGTATTGGCCGATGGTCAGGATGTCGCAGCCGACCGATCGGAGATCGCGCATCACCTCTCTGATTTCGTCCTCCGTCTCCCCCATTCCGACAATCAGCCCGGACTTGGTCTTCATGCCCAGCCGCTTGGCACGGTCCAGGAGATCGATCGACCGCCGGTATTTGCCCTGCGGCCTGATGCTTGGAAACAGCCGTTCGACTGTTTCGATATTGTGGTTCAGGATTTCCGGCCGTGCACCGGCAACAGTCCGCAGGGCGGCGCGATCTCCTTCAAAGTCAGGAATGAGCACTTCGACGGCGCAGGTCGGATTCAACTGCCTGACCTGCCGGATGGTTTCGGCAAAGATGGTTGCGCCGCCGTCGTCCAGTTCATCCCGGTTGACGGAGGTGATGACCGCGTGTCGGAGACGCATGGCCTGCACGGCTTGCGCCACGCGAAACGGTTCGTCGCGATCAACGGCTACCGGCTTCCCAGTCGTCACGGAACAGTAGTGGCACCGGCGTGTGCAGATATCACCGAGGATCAAAAAGGTGGCCGTGCGGTTGTTCCAGCATTCCCAGATGTTGGGGCACCGGGCTTCTTCGCAGATGGTGCGGAGGCCGAGACGGTCCACGACCTGCCTGATCTTCTGATAGTCCGGTCCCTGCTGGAGACGGACTTTGAACCAGGGCGGCAGCCTGGGACGCGTTCCAGAGGTTCGATTTCCACGGACTTCATCAAGGGGGATCAGCGTCATGGGTTGGTCCGGCCTTTTCCCAGCCAGCCGAACCATCGGGCCAGGATGCCTGACAACCGGGGCACGCGGGGATCGGGATATTCGATCCAGGGCTCCCGGCTTCCCAAATAGTCGTCTCCGCGAAAGCTCATTTGACTGCGAAGCTGGGTGAATCCGCCGGCATGCAATTGCCGGATCAAGGCTTCGAGGGAAGCCTGCCCGGACGCATCGCCTTCGGCTGCGATTTGAGCGACCTCGTATTTCAAGACGGCCCGGTACATCCGCTCGATTCGGTGCACCTCCACGACGCGGTTGAATCCCCGCGCGCGTTCGTCGAATCCGGCCAGTTGATGCTTTTCGACGATCCCGCCGGACATTGCGGGATGCTAAACGGCCCGGAAGACGGCCAGCAGATCGCTCAAGGCAATCGTCTTGTTTCTCAGCATCGCCTGCTCGGCCTTCAGGAGTTCGACATCGGTCGTTTTCCCGCCGCCCTTCAGGCAGGAAGCGCCCAGGGCCATTATCCGGTCGCATTCCTGCTCGACCTTGTTCTTGACGACGGAATTGATGGCCAGGATCCCGGAGAGCCGGGCTCTGGTTTCCTCCAGGTGCTTTTTGAGTTCTGCTTCCGGGTAGGACTGGTGCGCCGCCTCGTTGATGCAGCGATCGAGGTACTGGTTCAGAAAGACATAGAGCCGGACCAGCAATTCGGTGGTTTCGATGTGGCTCCGCGTGCTCGGCTGAGAGGTCATGTGATCCTTCCTCTTGGTGTGAGAAACGGGTTACCTGTGAAGTCAGAGCTGCGCCTTGACGTCGGTCCCTTCGACTTGCACAGGGTACGATTTCACGCAGGCCGATGGGTTGTTGATACATCTGCCCGTTGTGACGTCGTAGGTCCAGTTGTGCCAGGGACACATCACCACATCCCCGTCCAAGTCACCTTCGCCGAGTGGGCCTCCGCGGTGGACACATGTGTTATCAATCGCATAGTAGGCACCACCGACATTGAAGACGGCAAGGGATTTTCCGCCTGCTTCGATCGTCGTTCCGGTGCCTGGTTTGATGTCTGCGGTGCACGCGATTCGCACGAATTCTGCCATGAGAGCGTTCTCTGAAATGAAGGCTAGGCGTTTGACGCCGGACGCTTGATCTTGTTCAGAAGGCTGGCGATGCCTCCGCCGGCCGCCGAGCCGGATTCCTGCTGTTTCAGCTCGCCGGCGATTTTGGCTGCGATGTCTCTGAAGGTTTTGGCCAGCGGCGAGTCCGGATTGGCGGCCACGATCGGCATCCCTTCATCGCCGCCGGTCCGGATGGCCGTATCGATGGGGATGGCCCCCAGAAACGGGATGCCGAGTGTTTCGGCCGCCCGCTGCCCTCCCCCGTGGGAAAAAATCTCCTCGCGTTCCCCGCAGTGGCGGCAGATGTAGTAGCTCATATTCTCAATGACGCCGAGCAGCGGCACGTTGACTCCCTTGAACATCATCATGCCCTTGCGCACGTCGTGCAGCGCGACTTCCTGCGGCGTGGTGACGGTAATGACGCCGGAGAGCGTCACCAGCTGCGAGATGCTCAATTGCGCATCGCCGGTGCCGGGCGGCAGATCGATGAGGAGATAGTCCAGTTCGCCCCAGATGACGTCGCGGAAGAACTGCTGGATGGCGGTGTGCACCATCGGTCCGCGCCACACGATCGCTTTTTCCTCCGGCACGAAAAAGCCCATGGAGATGAGCTTGACGCCGTAGCTTTCCGCCGGGAGGAGTTTGCCGTCTTTCTGTTCCGGCGGTTTGCCGACGCCCAGCATCATGGGGATGTTGGGGCCGTAGATGTCGGCGTCGATCAGGCCGACCCTGGCGCCGGAGGCCGCCAGGGCGACAGCCAGGTTCGCGGCGACCGTGGATTTGCCGACTCCCCCCTTGCCGCTGCTGATGGCGACGATGTGCTTCACATCGGGCAGCAGATTGGGCTTAGGCTGCTCGGAGTGGCCGTGCATGTGGCCTGGTGCGTCGCCCGCCATCGTGACCTCGCTGAGGATTGAACAGACGTGTGCCAGGCACACTCTATACGATGGCTTCGATCAGTGACAAGTGGCCCGTGGGCCTACCGTGGCGGGAAAAAGACCTAGCTGGACCGCCGCTGCAGGTTGTAGGCCAGCCCGAGCTTGGAGAGCGAAAAAATCAGCCACTTCGAGGGATCGAAGTTATACCACTGGGGCCCGTTGCGGTAGTCGCGCAGAAACATGTGGTGATAGTTGTGGTAGCCCTCTCCGAACGTGATCAGCGAGACCCACCAGCTGTCCCGGCTGCTGTCCTTGGAGCCGTAGGGCTGCGCGCCCCAGATGTGGCAGATGGAATTGATGCAGAAGGTCGAGTTCAACACGAGAAAAATCCGGCACACCCCGGCCAGGAGGAAGCAGCTCAGGCCGCCCATCCAGCTGCCGTTGACGGCCGCGCCGGCGGCAAACGGCAGCGCCAGGCCGGACAGAATGATCGGAAGATAATAGCGATGCTGCCACATGATCAGCGGATCCTTGCGGAGCTTGCCATCGTATTTCGCGTTGTCTTCCGGCGCGGATTTTTCGAAGAGCCAGCCGCAATGGCTGTACCAGAATCCCCGCAGGGCGTTGTAGGGGTCGTCATTTCCGTCGCAGACCGCGTGGTGACGGATGTGGTCGCCGCACCATTTCAGGGCTGAATTCTGCAGGGCCCAACCGCCGGCGATCAGAAAACAGGCCCGCACCCACCCCGGTGCATCGAAGCTCCGGTGGGAGATCATGCGATGGTAGCCGACCGTGATGCCGAGTCCCGTCACCATGTAGAGGGCGGCGAACATCGCCCAATCGAACGCGGTGAAATCGTAATAATAGGCGTAGGCCGGCACCCCGATCATGGCCCCCAGGGTCACGATCGAAAAGATGATGATGGTCAGATAATCACGCGGACGCGTTGCTGCTTGCACAGTATCCCTCCCGGACCGGCTCTGTTTCTGGATTTCAATAATAATAACAATATGATGCCCATAATACAAGCATTTTTTTGAGATTCATGGCGGTGTATACTGACTGAGAAATCTCCGGCTTCAGATACCTTCATGACAGACTCAGTTTCCGACATCGAATCCGCCATCCGCCGGATTGGCCTCGACCTGGCCGGCAGGTCGGCAGGGCAAGCCCCGTCAATTTTCCAATCCCAATGGTGGTCCTCGTCGCTGATGGACCTGTGCCTCAAGGACGAGGCCTTCAAGGTTCAACTCTTCCGGTTTGTCGATGTCCTCCCCTCCCTCGGCAGCGATGCGCAGGTCGCCGCATTGCTGAACGAGTATTTCAGAGACACATCCGTGCCGGTCTCCCTCCAATGGGGTTTGCGGTCGGTCTCGGCAACCGGTGTGGGCGCCAGCCTGGGCGCCAAGGCGATTCGAAGCCAGGTTGAGCAGATGGCCCGGACGTTCATCGCCGGCGCGTCGATCGAACAGGCGTTGCCGACGCTTGCGCGCTTGTGGAAAGAGGGCCGCGGCTATTCGGTGGATTTGCTGGGCGAGGCGACCGTCAGCGAACGCGAAGCGGACAAATACCGAGACCAGTGCCTGGCCGCCTTGAGCGTGCTCGGTCGCGCAACCGCATCGTGGCCGGCCTTGCCGCTGCTGGAGCGGGATCATCTCGGAGCCGTTCCCCGCGTGAATCTGTCCGTGAAGCTCTCGGCCCTATACTCACAGTTGGACCCGATTGATCCGGAGGGCGCCTATCGCGCCGTGGCCGCGCGGCTGCGGCCGCTGCTCGATGAGGCGATGGCCCTGCCGGCCGCGATCACCGTCGATATGGAGCAGGCCGAGTTGAAGAATCTCACGCTGATGATCGTCAAACGGCTGCTGTCTGAGGAGGCGTACCGGACCTACCCGCACGGCGGTATCGCGTTGCAGGCCTATCACCAGGATGCCGAGGCGGACCTGAACGGGCTGATCCGGTGGGTCCGGTCTCGCGGCGCGCCGGTCACCATCCGCCTGGTCAAGGGCGCCTATTGGGACGCCGATACGGTGCGGTACCGCCAGCGCGGCTGGCCCGTTCCCCTCTTCGAGCACAAATCCGGCACAGATGCGAACTACGAACGGCTTATTCTTGCACTCATTCGCCATGCCACGGACATCCGGCCGGTGTTCGGCACGCACAATCTCCGCACCCTCGCCCATGCGGAAGCGGCCGTGCAGGCGGCCGGGCTGCCTGCTCATGCCTGCGAGTACCAAATGATTTACGGCATGGCGGAACCGCTCCAGGCAGCCGTCGCGCAATTGGGGCGCCGCATCAGGCTCTACACTCCTGTCGGCGAGCTTCTGCCCGGCATGGCCTATCTGGTCCGGCGGCTGCTGGAGAATACCTCCAACGAATCGTTTCTCAGGAAGGAATATGTGGGGCACGAGTCGATTGACCGGTTGCTGGCACCGCCGGCCGTGGCGCAGCCGACCGGGCCGGCCGTCGAGGATGCGGCAGCCTCTCCGACCGAACGTCCGTTCCGGAACGAACCGCATCGCAATTTCTCGAAGGAATCATCGCGCACGGCGTTCCGCGAGGCGATCGGATCCGTCAGGCGGCAGTTCAATCGCCAGTGGCCGTCCCCGGCATCCGTTCCGGCCTCCGGAGCCGAACTGATCTCGCGCAATCCCTCGGACCCGTCGGAAATCGTCGGACGCTGCCGGAGCTTTGCTCCGTCTGATGTCGCGCGACTGGTCGAGCATGCGCAGGCAGCCCGCGATGCATGGGCAGCCGTCCCGGCCGGGCGCCGCGCGGAGGCGCTGATCCGGGCTGCGGCATTGATGCGCCGGCGGCGCGAGGAACTCGCCGCGTGGGAAATCTTCGAAACGGGAAAATCGTGGCCTGAGGCAGACGCGGATGTGGCGGAAGCGATCGATTTTTGTGAATTCTACGCCCGGGAAATGATCCGGCTGGGAAGGCCCCGGCGGCTTGGCCACGAGCCGGGCGAATTGAATCATCTGGTGTACGCGCCACGCGGCGTCGCGGCGGTGATTGCGCCCTGGAACTTTCCCCTGGCGATTCCGACCGGAATGGTGACGGCTGCCCTGGTGACCGGCAATGCCGTGCTGTTCAAGCCCTCCGAGCGCGCACCGATCATGGGAACGCTGCTCGCCGGCATCCTTGCCGAGGCGGGAGTATCCGGCGCAGTGCTGCAGTGCGTGCCGGGAGGACCGGAGGTCGGCCAGGCGCTGGTCGCCCATCCTGACGTGCAACTCGTGGCCTTTACCGGCTCCAAAGCCGTCGGGCTCCGGATCCTGGCTGAAACGGCGCAGATGGCTCCGCGGCAGCGCGCCGTCACGCGCGTGATCGCCGAAATGGGCGGCAAGAACGCCATCATCGTCGACGCTACCGCCGATCTCGACGAGGCGGTGACCGGCGTGGTGGCGTCCTTCACCGGCTACCAGGGACAGAAGTGTTCGGCCTGTTCCCGGGCCATCGTGCACGAAGCCGTCCATGACCTCTTCCTCAAACGGCTGGCCGAGGCAGTGGAAAGCCTGCCGATCGGTCCGCCGGAGGATCCCGGCCACCGCGTGGGGCCGGTGATCGATGAGCGGGCCCGCGCCACCGTGCGGGAGTACATTGAAACGGGGAAGCGGGAAGGCCGGCTGGTGGTGGAGCGGCAGGCCGGCGCGGGCGA